>Ga0080064_1000082_pt1 | contig 233233 bp, 232 predicted proteins | sample Subgrocontami54m_FD_69260 | JGI IMG/M metagenome (GOLD analysis project Ga0080064, IMG submission 69260) | Subsurface groundwater microbial communities from S. Glens Falls, New York, USA - GMW46 contaminated, 5.4 m (SPADES assembly) (version 2) ...
AGCGGTGGGCGCCACCGATGCGCTGGGGGCGGTGCTGATCAGCACCGCCGGTACGACGCTCGCCTCCTCGACGATAGCGGCGGCGAGCCTGGTGCAGACGGCGGGGACGGGTACCACGACGTTGAACGGGGCGGTGGCCACCAACGGGACAACAGGAATAAGCATCACAAATACCGGCGGTATTGCGATTAACGACAACGTTTCGAATTCTGCTGGCGCCAGCATTTCCCTCACTGCGACGGGCACGACGGGCGACATCAGCGTGGCGGCGAATAAGAGCGTCACCTCGACCACGGGCAACGGCGTCGTCACGGTGAATGCAGGCCGGGACATTACGCTCAGTGAAGGGGCGGTCGTTCGCACCAGCGACGCGACGAGCACAGGTACTGGGACGGTGAGCCTCAATTCGGGCCAGGCGGCGGTGGGTAACATACTCCTCGGTCAGGACAGCGTGGTGCGCAGCGACACCGGTGCGATTGCGCTGAACGCGAACAATGCGGGCGGTGGCACGATCACGATGACTGATGTCTCGACGGGCACTAACGCTGCGACGGTGCAGTCGGGCACGGGGGCGGTGACGCTGTTGGCGAGGACGGATGTGGCGCTGGGTGTGGTGGCCACCGGCAGCACTGTGGGGGTGACGGCGACCAACGGGAGCATCACTGACAACACGGTGAGTGAGCTTATTGCCAACATCACGGGCACGGACGTGACGCTGACGGCGGGGCTGAAGATTGGCGACACGACGGCCAATGCCGATATTGATACGAACATCACGGCGCTGACGGCGAGCGCGGGCGGCAATGTGGTGGTGCGCGAGATCTCGGGTGGCACGGACCTCGTCATCGGGGTCGGCGGAACGGGCGTAACCTCAAGCGGTGGTGACATCGTTCTTCGGGTTGATGCGGGAAGCCTTAACGTCAATCAAGGAATAAGTACGACCGGCGGGGGCATTGTGGCGCTTAAGACCACCGGCGCCACCTCCGACATCAACATCAACAACGTAACCGTCTCCTCCACCAGCGGCAACCTGCAAGCCATTGCCGGCCGCAGCATCCTCACCGACACGGCAACCGGGACGACCAACGAATTCTCCACGACCGGTTCATTGCTGCTCGATGCCCAGGACTCGATCGGGGTCACCGCCAACCGGATCGACACGGCAGTCGGCACGGTGGCGGCGGTGAGCGCCGGCACGACTGCAGCCGGGGACATCTTCATCAACCAGACGGCGGGCGGTCTCATTGTGGGCACGGCTACCGGTCTTGACGGCCGGGCGGATCTGAACGGCGTCGTGACGGCAGGCAGCAACGACATCTCCCTCACCACGGCTGCGGGCGCGATGACGCTGGCGCAGAACGTGACCGCCCTGGGAACTGGAAACGTCTATTTGACGAGCAGCGCCAACGTCAATCAGACCGGCGGCGCGATAACGGCCACCGATCTGGGTGTACGCGTGGTGACAGGTTTTGACGCCAATCAAGCCGGAAATAACATTGCCAATCTGGCGGTGCTTTCAACCGGCTCGGGTTCCGTCGTCTATCAGGACAGCGACGCCTTCGCGATCGGCGTGGTTAACGCGCCCGGCGTGTTCAGCTCCGTCACCGGCCTGACCACCACGACGGCTGGAGACGTAACGCTCACCCATGGGGGTCAAATGACGGTGAACGAGGACATCAAGTCCGCGGGCGCCGTGCTGCAGACCGGCGCACTGGTGAGTCTGGTGGGGCCGCGCACCATTACCAGCCAGGGCCTCACCACGCTGACCGGGGTAGTCAATGCCGACAGCACCACCACCCTGCGGGTCAACGATCTGAACATCACCTCGACCGGCACGCTCAATTCAACCGGCGCAGTCCAGATAACGCCCATCACCGCTACCCGTGCGATCGATATCGGGGGGGCGGGTGGCTCCAGCCTCGGTATTGATTCCACCGAGCTGTCGAAGATCACGACCGCGGCGCAGTTGAAACTGGGCGATGTGAATCACGAAGGTGCGATCACCATTTCGAATCCGATTCTCAATCCGGCAACGGCTACCGGGTCGCTCGTGATCGTCAATAAGACCGGCGGTATTGCGGTGAATGCGCCGCTGACCTACACGCCGGCCGGCGCCGCGGCGCTGACCCTGAGCGCCAACGGCGATGGCACGGCGCCGGTCGGCGCCATCACCGACAATGGGTCGGGATTGCTCACGGCCACCAATCTGATCCTGAACGCGGCGAGCGGCATCGGCACTTCCACTGCAGCGCCGCTGCACGTCACCGGTACCAATCTGACAGCAAGCAATACCAATTCGGGCGGCGTCTATATCGGCCTGCCCACCGGGAATCTGAACCTGATCAGCCTGTCGAATGTCGGCACCGGGACGGTCTCGCTCAGCACCACCGATGGCAGCATCGCGACCGGCACGGGTAACGTCGCGACCGGTGGCGCGCTCGAAATGACGGCCAACGCAACCGGCGTTGCCGCCAGAACCTTGACTACCGGCGCCGGCGCCATCACGGCGAACGGCAACATCGCGCTGCGCGCCGCTGACGACATCACCATCGACAGCAGCGGCACGGGCAACGGCACGGTCAGATCCAACGGCGGTGACATCGTCATCATCGCCGGCAAGGCGACCGGGATGGATTCGGATAACAGCGGTATTCGCGCCCTGAAGAACAGCGCCGGGGTGGTGCAGAAACTCAAGCTCTCGGATGGTTCGCCGCTTTCCACGGCGAGTGAATCGATTGCCGATCAGGACGGCTCGGTAAGGCTCAACGCGCGCGTGGTTGCCGGCGCCGGCCAGATCGTCATCAACGCCACCGAATCGGTGACGCAGGCCGCGGCAGGTGTGGCCGCGGGTCTGCAAAATACCGGTACCTTGATCGTTCGCACCTACAACGATCACCTGGCCGGCCAGAATCAGGCCATCATCGATCTGCAGAACGATACCAACCCGGCTGCGCCGAGCGCCCTGGCGCAGACCGGCAACAACGTCGGCGCAGCCACTATCGAAGCGCGATTCGCCAACGACAGCAACGCCCCCAATCTGCCCGGCGTCACCTATGCCCCGAGTAACGTCAGCTTCAAGACTTACTCCGGAATGAACATCCAGGGCATTGGAACGGCCGCCGATTTCTCCGCCATAGCGGCCACGCAAAACATCGATGTGAGCGCGCTCGACATTCAGGCGAAGAACCTGAACTTGATCGCCAGCAGCGGAAACGTGAACGTCAACACGCAGATCAGGAATGACACCATCAACAACGGCGCTCCGGGTGGCTCGCTGACCCTGCTTGCGGCCGGTGATGTGAACATCAATGCGGTAGCCGGGACCAACGGCGTCACCATCGGCGAGGAAGAAAGTTTCAATGCGGTGACCCGGGAGCGAAAGGCCAAGACTTTCGATCATGATTTGAAGATCTCCGCCCAGGGCGACATCAACGTCAGGGGTTCGGTCTATCTGAAAGGCGATCTGACCCTGCGGGCGGATGCGTCGCCCGGAGAAATCACCGGCGCCAACGGCGTGCAGCTCGGCGCGGGAACGGGCAGCGTGAAATTCGAAGTGCCCGGAGCGACGCCTGCATCGGGGCGCAACTTCGTCGAGGTGAAGGCGTCGAACATTCTGATAGGCGGTCGCGACGCGGCGAACAAGCCCATTCCGGTCAACAACATCACGCTGAGCGCCGCACCCGCCGCGTTGCCCGCGGACGGCGCCGAACAGCGCAGCGACGTCATTGTCGAAGCGGCAAACAAGCTCGAGGCGTACCTGGTGGGGGACATGCTGATAGAAGGCGGCACGACTTCGGCAGTCACCACCCCAACGGGGCAGGCGTTGCGCAACACGGCAAACGCCGCGTTGGTGGGCAACGATGTCTTCATCAAAGGGTTGAAGGAGAGCGATCTTCCCGGGCTGGCGACGAAAAACGCCAGCAACCTGATTTTGCAGGGCGGCACCATCAGCAATTTCTCGACGGCCGCCGGAGGCAGCGCGTTTGCCTCCGCAAGTGCGATTGTCCTGGCCGCGCAGCGCAAAGAGATCGACATCGGCGGCAACCTCGAAGTGAGGGGGGGTAACACGCCGCTGAAGGGTCAAGTCATCGCCGTGGCGAAAATCGATCCCATCGATCTCACCATCCGGGTCGGCGGCAATCTGGTATTGATGGGCGGCACCGGCGTGGGCGGGCAGGCGAGTATTTCCAACGAAGGGGACATCAACCTGTTCATCGGCGGGGCGGCACAATTCAACTTTGTCAATATCGGCAACAAGAACACTTTGACCGCGGTCAACAGGGGTGGCCTGATCGTGATCGGCGGCCCGGGCAGCGGATTCTTCGGCGCCAACGACCTCCCTGTCAGCTTCGGGGACCAGATCAAAGTCAGTTTCACCGGCGGCGGCGTGTTCTCGGTCGTCATCGACTCCGGCCGGTCCTCGGCTTCCATCCGGGCCAATTCGCCGCGAAACTTCGATGAACTGCTGCGCTACATCATCTTCGCGGCGAACGAAGAGACGCGGATCTCGCGCATCCGCGCCGGCGTAGGGGGGATTGACGACTCCAATCTCCCCTCCTGCAACTGATCGCGACGATAGTCTGCCGCGGAGGATGGCAGCCCGCGCGGGAGAGCGCGAGGACGGTCTGCCGCGGGGGGGCAGCCCCGCGGGCAGAATCTGGTACTATTTCTTTACTCATGAGCAGACGAGACCATACCGTGACCGGGCCCGCCAGCGTTTCAACGCTGCTGTTGAAAAACGTGCCGCTGTTCGCGGTGCTTCCCGAGCCGCAGCTGCTGCTGCTGACCAGCGTGGTGAGCCGCAAGGCGTTCTCCCGCAGCAGCACCATCATTTCCGCGGGCGACATGACCGATTCGTTGTACCTGGTGATTTCCGGCCGGCTGAAAGTGATGATGAGCGATGACGAGGGGCGCGAGGTGATCCTCTCCATCATCGGACCCGGGGAGTTCTTCGGCGAAATGGGATTGCTCGATGACAGTCCCCGTTCGGCCAGCGTGATCGCCATCGAGCCCTGTGAGCTGTTGTCCCTTTCGAAGCGTGATTTCAAGCAGTGTCTGGAGCAGAATTTCGAGATGGCGATGACCTTGATGCGCGGTCTGGTCAAACGGCTGCGCGAAGCGGACCAGAAAATCGGCAGCCTGGCGCTGATGGACGTATACGGTCGCGTGGCGCGCCTGCTGCTGGAGATGGCAGAGACGGTGGATGGGCACAAGGTCGTCACCAAGAAGCTTGCCAAGCAGGATATCGCCAAAATGATCGGTGCTTCGCGCGAGATGGTGAGCAGGGTGATGAAGGACCTCCAGGCCGGCGGCGCGATAGAGGTCCGGGGTAGTTCGATTTATCTGCGGGACAACATCCTGTCGCTCGATTGAATCGCCGGAAAGCGTGGATTTTTGGGCACGGGCAGCACCCACAAAGTCACAAAGTTCCCGAGTTTCCGGTGTTTTTGTGCATAAATTCCTAACGCAGGAGTGGTCGCCTCGCTAGACTCAGCAAAATGCGAATTCAGGCCGAGGACCAGGTCCAAAACAAGCGGGGGGGGGTACAGATGAAGAACAGGCAGCAGTGGGTGGGTTTGGGTCTTGCAGTGGCACTCAGTGCCCTGTCGGGTACGGCAGGAGCGGCCGCGGGGCAGGTGTCTCAACTGGCGGGTACTCTGTCAGTTCAGAAGTCCGATGGCACGGTTCGCATACTGTCCCAGAAATCCGAGGTGCAACCCGGCGACGTGCTCAATACGCAGCGGGACAGCTACGCACAGATCAAATTTGGCGACGGCGCGCAAATCACCCTCAAGCCGAACACCAGCATCAAGGTTGAAAACTTCAGCTTCGTCGAGGCCGAGCCGGCCAGGGATTCGTTTCTCTACAACCTGGTCAAGGGCGGACTGCGCGCGGTCACCGGACTGATCGGCAAGCGCGGCAACCAGGACGCGTACAAGCTTGGCACTGCCACGGCGACCATCGGCATTCGCGGCACGACCTTCAGTGTCGATGATTGCACCGGCGGCGGTTGCGCCAGCCTTGAGGAGGCAGTCTATATCTCCGTCACCGACGGTGAAATCGTGGCCGGCAACAATGCCGGTGAGGCCACCTTCCGGGCGGGGCAGTTCGGCCAGATTTTCAGCCGCGACCGGCAGCCGCGGTTCCTCGCGGCCGACCCGGGCCTGCAATTCACCCCGCCCGCTTCATTCATCCAGAGCATCACCGGCGGCTCGGCCGTCAACACCGGCAAGTCGATGGAGTGCGTGGTTCGCCGCTGAACCGGCGCAGTCAAAAAATCCCCGCCTGAGTGCGGGGATTTTTTTTTGGTGCGCCCAGCATGGGCGCACTCTTGTGGGCGGCAAGGTGGCAAAGGCACAGCGGCAAAGGCGCAGCGCTGGCCATTCCGGGTGCCGGCCACTAAAATCAGGGATTGCAACGGCCACAGGCCCTACAGGACACAGGCGTCCACATGAACGGTACGCGAGCGCGGCGAATGAACGTGTCGGGAACGGCGTCCCCGACGCTGCGGCGCTCACTCCCCGGCGGGCCTGCGCGGGCCCCATCGTGGCTGCGGCGCGCCCCGGGCGTTCTCCCAGCCCCGTGCCGTGACCGGGTTCCCCCGATACCGGGCGGTTCGAGGTGAAGCGAGACTCGTTGAAAGAGGTTCAGGCGCCGCTGCCGGGCAAAATCGCCGCGCTGCTGCGCGAGTCCAAGTGGCTCGTGCTTATCGCGGCCGCGGCCTATATCGCGCTGGTCCTGCTCACTTTCAACAAGGCTGATCCGGGCTGGTCGCACAGCGCGCCGGCCTCGGCCGAGATCCGCAACGCGGGTGGCAAGGTCGGCGCCTGGCTGGCGGACGTGCTGCTGTATCTGTTCGGCGTGTCGGCCTACTGGTGGGTGCTGTTGCTGGCGTATGCGGTGGTCTGGGGCTATCGGCGGCTGGATGGCAGCGGCATCATCGACCGCAAGTCCCTTCTGACCGGCCTCGGCGGCTTCTGTGTGCTGTTGCTTGCCAGCGCGGGCCTGGAAGCGTTGCGCTTTCATACGAGCAAGGTGGCGCTGCCGCTGGACCCCGGCGGCATGACCGGCGCCATCATTGCCAAATGGCTGCCGCTCGCATTCGGTGCAACCGGCGCGACGCTGTTTCTGCTGACCTGCATTGCGATCGGACTGAGTCTGTTTACCGGGGTGTCGTGGCTGACGGTCGCCGAGGCGATCGGCGCGGCGCTCGAATGGTCTGTGCAGGTCACGACGAAATGGTGGCAGGACCGCCAGGACCGCAAAGCGGGCGAGGCGGCCACGGTTGAACGGGAAGCGGTGGTGGTGGCGAAACGCGAAGTGATCGAAGACCACGAGCCGATCCGCATCGAGTTGCCGGTGGCGCAGATTCCGAAGTCGGAGCGGGTGCAGAAAGAAAAACAGGCGCCGCTGTTCCGGCATCTGCCCGACACGCCGCTGCCGCCGCTCAACCTGCTGGACGAAGCCGCCCCCGGGATGCAAACCATTGCCGCGGAAACGCTGGAGTACACCTCGCGCCTGATCGAGAAAAAACTCGGCGATTTCGGGGTGCAGGTACAGGTGCTCGCGGCCTATCCCGGCCCGGTGATCACGCGCTACGAGATCGAGCCGGCGGTCGGCGTCAAGGGCAGCCAGATCGTCAATCTGGTGAAGGATCTCGCCCGCGCCCTGTCTGTCATCAGCATCCGCGTGGTCGAGACCATCCCCGGCAAGTCGTGCATGGGGCTGGAGCTGCCCAATCCGCACCGCCAGGTGGTGCGCCTGTCGGAGATTCTGGGATCGCAGGCCTACCACAGCATGGCCTCGCCGCTGACCCTGGCGCTCGGCAAGGACATTGCGGGCAATCCGGTGGTGGCGGATCTGGCCAGGATGCCGCACCTGCTGGTGGCGGGGACCACGGGTTCGGGCAAATCGGTCGGCATCAACGCGATGATCCTGTCGCTGCTCTACAAATCCGAGGCGAAGGATGTGCGACTGATCCTGGTCGATCCGAAAATGCTGGAGTTGTCGGTGTATCAGGGGATTCCGCATCTGCTGGCCCCGGTCGTCACCGACATGAACCAGGCGGCCAACGCGCTCACCTGGTGCGTTGCCGAAATGGAACGCCGCTACAAAATCATGTCCTGGGTCGGCGTGCGCAACCTGTCGGGCTACAACCACAAGATTGCCGATGCCGCGAAATCGGGCAATCCGCTGCAGGACCCCAACACGCTGGAGTCGGGCGACCCGCAGCCATTGCAGAAACTGCCGCATATCGTGGTGGTCATCGACGAGCTGGCCGATCTGATGATGATCACCGGCAAGAAGGTCGAGCAACTCATCGCGCGCCTGGCGCAGAAGGCGCGCGCTGCCGGCGTGCACCTGATCCTGGCGACGCAGCGGCCGTCCGTCGATGTGATCACCGGACTGATCAAGGCCAACATCCCCACGCGCATGGCGTTCCAGGTTTCCAGCAAGATCGATTCGCGCACCATCCTCGACCAGATGGGCGCCGAGGCGCTGATCGGCCAGGGCGACATGCTCTATCTGCCGCCGGGCACCGGCTATCCGCAACGGGTGCATGGCGCCTACGTCGCCGATCAGGAAGTGCATGCAGTGGTCGAGTATCTGAAGGCACTCGGCCAGCCGGACTATGTCGATGGCCTGCTGGAAAGTGCAGAATCGGCCTCCGGGGGCGACGGCGCGGGCGGCGAAGGGGGCGGCGCAGCGAACGGTGAAGCCGATGCCCTGTACGACCAGGCGGTGGAGATCGTGCTGAAGACGCGCCGTCCTTCGATCTCGCTGGTGCAGCGGCATTTGCGCATCGGCTACAACCGCGCGGCGCGCCTGATCGAGCAGATGGAACAATCCGGACTGGTCTCGGCGATGCAGTCCAACGGCAATCGTGAAGTACTGGTGCCGGCCAGGGCCGAATAGCGGCCCGCGGTTCCTGCCAACTGAAAGCAGCCCCATGTCCTCGTTCCGTTCGCATTTTATTTTCGCAGGCACGCTGCTTTTTCTATGCGGCATGGCGCAGCCCGCAGCTGCGGCGGGCCTGGCGCGGTTTACCCAGTTTCTGTCCGGTACCCAGTCGGCGCGCAGCGAGTTCGAGCAGCAGATCGTCGATCGCAACGGCAAGGTGCTGCAGCAGTCGCGCGGCAACATGGCGTTTGCGCGCCCCGGCAAGTTCCGCTGGACCTACCTGAAACCCTATGCGCAACTGATCGTCGGCGACGGCAGCAAGGTGTGGATCTACGACGAGGACCTGAGACAGGTGACGGTCAAGCAACTGGGGCAGGCGCTGTCGGCAACGCCGGCCGCACTGCTGGCGGGGAACAATGAGGTGCTCAAGGCGTTCCAGTTGAGCGAGCAGGGCGCCAGGGAGGGACTGGAGTGGATCGAAGCCGTGCCGCGCGACAAGGAAGGCGGTTTCGAGCGGGTGCGCATCGGCTTCGGTTTTTCCGGACCGCAAGCCATGGAACTGATGGACAGTTTCGGCCAGACCACGGCGTTGCGCTTCAGCGCCTTCCAGCGCAACCCCCGGCTCGACCCGGCAACGTTCCGCTTTACGCCACCGCCCGGCGCGGACGTGATCGGCGATTCGAAATAACGGACCCGGCATGGCGGGCCTGTTCGAATCAGCCGCGCCGACCGCGCCGCTGGCCGAAGCGCTGCGGCCGAAATCCCTCGATGAAGTAGTCGGTCAATCTCACCTCCTCGGGCCGGGCCGGCCGCTCAGGCTGGCGTTCGAGTCGGGCAAGCCGCACTCGATGATCCTGTGGGGCCCCCCCGGCGTCGGCAAGACCACCCTGGCGCGCCTGATGGCAAGCGCGTTCGAGGCGGAGTACATCGCCATCTCCGCGGTGCTGGCCGGGGTGAAGGACATCAAGGCGGCGGTCGAGCGCGCGCAAGCCGCGCTCGCGACCCATGGACGCCGGACCATCCTGTTCGTCGATGAAGTGCATCGCTTCAACAAGGCGCAGCAGGATGCCTTCCTGCCGTACGTCGAGCAGGGGCTGCTTACCTTCATCGGCGCCACCACGGAAAACCCGTCTTTCGAGGTCAACGGCGCGCTGTTGTCGCGTGCCGCGGTGTACGTGCTTGAGCCCTTGTCGGAGGCCGAGCTGAGCCGGTTGTTCGATCGCGCGGTGAGCAGCGCGCTGCCCGGGCTGGCGTTCGACGAGACGGCGCGCTCGCGCATCATCGGCCTGGCTGACGGCGATGCGCGCCGCCTGCTCAATCTGCTGGAGATACTGCAGACGGCGGCTGCCGGCGCCGGCGTTGCGGCGCTGGACGGCGAGTTCGTCCAGGGCGCGGTGGCGCGCAACCTGCGCCGCTTCGACAAGGGCGGCGATGCCTTTTACGACCAGATTTCCGCCTTGCATAAATCGGTGCGCGGCTCCAATCCGGATGCCTCGCTCTACTGGTTCGTGCGCATGATCGACGGCGGCGCCGATGCGCTTTATCTGGGACGCAGGCTGGTGCGCATGGCGGTGGAGGATATCGGCCTGGCGGACCCGCGGGCGTTGCGCATGACCCTGGATGCCTGCGAGACCTACGAGCGGCTGGGCAGCCCGGAAGGCGAACTGGCGCTTGCGCAGGCGGTGATCTACTGCGCCTGCGCCGCCAAATCGAATGCGGTGTACGTCGCGTATAATCAGGCGCGAAAATTCGTATCGAACGACGCTTCGCGCGCAGTGCCGGTCCATCTGCGCAATGCGCCCACCCGGTTGATGAAAGAACTGGGATACGGCCGTGAATACCGCTACGCGCACGACGAGCCCGACGCCTACGCCGCCGGCGAAGACTACTTTCCGGAGGGCATGCCGCCGGTCAGATGGTATGAGCCCACCGAGCGCGGGATGGAGGCGAAGATCGCCGAGAAACTCGCATGGCTGCGCAGCCTGGACCGGAGTGCCGGCGGCACGCAGAAATAGGTTATCAAAAATAATATAACAATTGTAATATAACAATTGCCCGTAACGTCCCGTGCCACGGGCACTTTGATGATTATAAGAATTGAATTTAACCGACCATGCTCGATCCCCAACTGCTCAGAACCGATATCGATTCGATCGCCAGGCGTCTCCGGGACCGGCCGTTCGCCCTTGACGTCGCGGGTTTTCAGGCCATGGAGCAGGAGCGCAGGCAGGTGCAGGTCCGCACCCAGGAACTGCAGGCGGGCCGCAACGCCTACTCCAGGCGGATCGGCCAGGCGAAGGCGAAGGGCGAAGACGCGAGCGTGCTGCTGGCCGAAGCCGGCGCGGCCACTGCCGAACTGGCGCAGTTGGAAAAGCAGTTGCCGGCGTTGCAGGCGCGTCTGGATGCATTTCTCGCCGTGATTCCGAACCTGCCGCATGCGAGCGTGCCGCTGGGTCGGTCAGCGGATGACAACGTCGAGGTGCGACGCACCGGCACCCCGCCCACGTTCGATTTCACGCCCAGGGACCACGTCGATCTCGGCGCCGGCCTCAGGCTGCTCGATTTCGAGGTGGCGGCGAAAATCAGCGGCGCCCGTTTTTCGGTGATGAAAGGCGCGCTGGCGCGGCTGCATCGCGCCATCGCCCAGTTCATGCTGGACGTGCATGGCGGCGAACACGGCTACACCGAAGTGTACGTGCCGTATCTGGTGAACGCGGACAGCCTGCGCGGCACCGGGCAGTTGCCGAAATTCGAGGCGGATCTGTTTGCGGTACCGCGGTCCGCCGATGAAAATGCCGGCGACGGCGGGGCTGAGAAGCTGTACCTCATCCCGACCGCGGAAGTCCCGGTGACCAATCTTGTCCGCGATGAAATCGTGCCGTTGGAATCCCTGCCGTTGAAATTCGTTTGTCATTCACCGTGCTTCAGAAGCGAAGCCGGATCGTACGGCAAGGACACCCGCGGCATGATCCGGCAGCATCAGTTCGACAAGGTCGAACTGGTTCAGATCGTCCATCCGCAACACTCGTACGAAGGACTGGAACAACTCACCGCGCACGCCGAAAGCATCCTGAAGAAACTGGAACTGCCCTATCGGGTCGTGACTCTGTGCACTGGCGACATGGGATTCTCGGCAGCCAAGACTTATGACATTGAAGTCTGGCTGCCGGGGCAGAATGCCTACCGGGAAATTTCATCCTGCAGCAACTTCGAATCGTTCCAGGCGCGGCGCATGCAGGCGCGCTTTCGCAACGAGCGCGGCCGTCCGGAACTGGTGCATACCCTGAACGGATCGGCGCTCGCGGTCGGGCGCACCCTGGTGGCGATCATGGAAAACTACCAGCGTGCCGACGGCGGCATCGACGTACCGGCCGTGTTGCAGCCGTATATGGCATCGCTGAAGACGATCGAGCCGGCAAAATAATCAGCGCCGATCTCAGATCAACTTCAGACCCTGGCCGACAAAAGGCTGAAAATCGCGCTTGTTGCCGGTGGCCAGGCTTGCGCCGGCAACAAGCGCAGCAGCCGCGACGATGGCGTCCACGCGCAATCGTCGCTCGTCCCGTGGCATTGAAGAGGCGAGCTGCCTGAGCTACCTGCACTTCATCAAACGGCAATATGCCGCCGGTGAGCAGGGACTGGCACAGCTTCAGTTCTTCGGAGGCGACCGGACCGCAGGCAAACTCGTACCAGGCGATGGATGAAGCACATGACACCTCGCCTTTTTCGATCCACTGGGGATCCCTCCCTCAAATTGATTGCCCAAGGGAGTCCGCAAAATGAATCAGCACTCAAATGAGGGCCTGTCCCCGAATTGCTCCCTCTTCGGATCAGGCGGCGTGCTTTCTGCGCCCGAGGTGTTTTCCCTGGAAGTGCGGCGCAATTTCTTCCATGAAGCGGTGCATCTGTTCCTTCACCAGGGCGTGCGGCTTGTTGCCCACGTTGAAGTAGAGAATGACTTCTTCGACCCCCGCCTTCTCGACTTTCTTGAGCGATTCGATGATCTGCTGCGGCGTGCCCAGAAGGATGGACCTGTCCGTCAGGTTCTCCTTCTTCATGCTTTTCAGGATATCGGCGATCTTGATGAAATACTGCATCGTCGGCGGTGCGTCTTCCACCTTGTTCGGAATGGCGCGCAGCACGCAGTGATTGAAATAGTCCAGTTGCGACTGCCGGCCGTAGTCTTCGCTTTTCTCGTCATCCGCGATGAAAATGAAATAGCTGCACATGGCGCGGCCCGGCTTGTTGCCGGCCTTGACGCAGGCTTCCCGGTACGAATCGACCGCCTTGTCGAGGCCGCCGTAGATCATGCCGGCGGCAAACGGCGCATAGATGATGTTCAGGCCGTGTTTGGCCGCCATGTCGACACTCGTTTTGGAAAACGACGCGACGTAAAACGGAATCGGCTTTTGCACCGGCTGCGGGGTGATGCGCATTTCAGGGATGTCGTAATACCTGCCCTTGTGTGACCATGAGCCGGGCGAATTCCAGGCTTTCAGGACGACCTCGATGCCTTCCTCGAAGACTTCGGCGGAGGAAAAGAAGTCCGCGCCGAACGGCTTGTATTCGTTGCGGTCGTAGCCGCGGCCGGTGGCGAAATCGACGCGCCCGCCGGAGAGCAGGTCGAGCGTCGCCCAGGTCTCGGCCACGTGGACCGGGTGATGCAGCGGCAGCACCGTCACCGCGGGGGCCAGCCGGACGTGCTTGGTGAGCGGCAGGATGCTGGCCAGCAGCAGGTCCGGACGCGAATTGACCCCCAGCGAGTCGAAGTGATGCTCGCCGATCCAGCAGGAATTCATGCCGATCTGATCGGCCAGTATCGCCTGTTCGCGTATCTCGAGCACGAATTGATTCGCCGATCGCGGGTTGTTGGGATAGTGGTTGTCGCTGAGGGTGAAATAGCCAAATTCCATGGTGTTCTCCGGATCGGTGTCGTGTTCAATGCAAATTCAAATCGGTGCAGCCGGGCGACGGCGCGGGCGGTGCGGCGCTCATGCGCCGGGGGAGTGCGCGCGCGCCGCGGCCTCGCGGGCCAGCATGCCGGCGACGATGCTGCGCGCGCGCCCCGGCGCCTGGTCAGAGGCGGTATAGACGGTGCGCGCCTCCAGCGGCACGCGCTCCAGGACTCGCTGCTGCGCCTCCAGCATGTCGCGATCCTCCTCGAAGGTCCGGGTGATGGCGCCGCGCAGCAACTCGGTCATCTCGGCATCATTCTGCTTGAAGGCGCGCGGCAGGCCCCAGAAGTAATGGGTCGATCGCCCGGTTTCCGGCGTCAGCGCATTCAGCACCCACCATGCGAGCCCATTTTTCCTGTCGTCGGTGCCGGTGGCGACCGCCCGCACTTCGATGATGACGAAGCACGGCGGGATGAAGTGGAAGCCCTGGTAGCGATCGATGTTGGTGGTGAACCCGGCGGCCCGCACGAACAGCTTCGGCGGCGGGCAATTGGGCATGGTGCGCACCACCTCCACCAGGTCGCCCTTGATGCGCGTCGTTGCCGGCGTCTCGGCAACGGCGGCGTTGCCGATGGTGTTCTTGTGGAGGAACGCCTCATGCGACAGGTCGAGCAGGTTATCGACCAGCAGCTGGTAATGCGCATTGAGATGGATGTAATCCTGCATCGGACACCATCCCGGTTCGGCCTGCCAGCGGAAAGCCTGGGGAAGCAGCGCCTCGTCAGCCCGGCTCTGCTCGCCGAGCCACACCCAGACGAAGCCCCACTTCTCGGTGGTCTGATAGGTGGTGGTCCGAAAATGATCCGGAATGTGTTCTTCGCCCGGAATACGGACGCAGCGCCCGGCGCAGTCGAAGGTGATGCCGTGATAGCCGCATTGCACACTGTCGCCCACCAGGTGGCCTTTGGAAAGCGGCGCAAGGCGATGCGGGCAGCGGTCCTGCAGCGCCACCACGCGGCCGGCCGCAGTGCGGTACAGGATGATTTCCTCGGCGGCGATGGTGCGTGCCAGCAGCGCATGCTGTACTTCCGCGCCGAGCGCGGCGACGTACCAGCAATCGCGGACGAAAGCGGCCGGCGCGGCGCCGGGACGCGCGGGCGCCCCTGGATCCGCCGTGGGCGCGCGGGCTGTAAGGGTGGCTGTATCAGGCATGGCAGGCTCCTCCTGTGTTGACGTTGACGCAGTAGCTGAGACAATAAACCAGCTTACCGGATTGCGGGAAGCGCGGTGACCCGGATTGCGGGAAGCGCGGTGACCCGGTGGTTTTTCGCCGCGCGCCGCGAAGCCTACACACCGATGTAGCGCTCGATCAGCGCGCGCTGTTCGACCAGGTCCGCGGCCGGCCCGGTCTGTGCCACGCGGCCCTTTTCAAGCACCACGTAGCGATCGGCCAGGGCGGAGAGCGCGCGCAGGTCGCGATCCACGACCAGCACCGACAGGCCGCGCGATTTCAATACCTGCAAGGTCCGCCATATCTCCTGGCGTATCAGCGGTGCCAGCCCCTCGGTGGCCTCGTCCAGGATCAGCAATTCAGGCTGCGTCAGCAAGGCCCGGCCGATGGCAAGCATCTGCTGTTCGCCGCCGGACAACTGGTTGCCATAGTGCCGCCGCCGCTCGGCGAGCCGCGGAAACAGTTCATAAACGCCGGCCACGGTCCAGGCGTCGGGCCCCACGGGGTCGCGCGCGGTGGCCAGCAGGTTTTCCTCGGTGGTCAATGCGCTGAAGACGTGCCTCCCCTCGGGCACCAGGCCGATTCCCTTGCGCGCCACCCGGTGACTGGGCCAGCGGCTGACGTCTTCACTGCCGACCAGCACGCGTCCGGCCATGCGCGTGGCCAGGCCGACTATGCTTTTCGCAAGCGTGGTCTTGCCCATGCCGTTGCGCCCCATGAGGGCGACCACCTCGCTGCGCCGCACCTCGATATCGACGCCGAACAGGACCTGCGCGCTGCCGTACCCGGCGTCCAGTTTTTCGATGGTGAGAACCGCAGCGGCGCTCATCTCAGGCTTCCACACCGAGATACGCCGTCCTGACGTTCGGATCGTTGCGAATCCGGTCCGCGGGTCCCGAAGCGATGATCCGGCCGCTCACCAGCACCGAGACGCGGTCGGCGAGGGAAAACACCGCTTCCATGTCGTGCTCCACCAGCAGGACGGCGTACTGCCCCTTCAAGGTGCGCAGCATGTTGACCATCGCCTCGCTGTCGCCGGGCCCCAGCCCTGCGAGCGGTTCATCCAGCAACAAGAGCGAGGGTGAAGTGGCGAATCCCATGGCCAGTTCGAGCTGGCGCTTCTCGCCATGGGCGATGGTGGCAGAGGGACGGCTTGCCTGGGCAAGCAGGCCGACCCGCTCCAGCGCCAGCGCGGATGCCTGCGCCAGTGCCGGGTCGCGCGCGGCCGGTGTCCAGAAATCGAACGCCGAGCGGGTCCGGGCAATCTCCGCGACGCCGGTGTTTTCCGCCACGCTGAGCGAGCCGAACAACCGCGGCACCTGGTAGGCGCGCGCCATGCCGAGGCCGGCCCGCGCGTGGACCGGCAGGTCGTCTATGCGTACGCCGCGAAAATACAGTTCGCCTTCATCGGGCTGGAGTTCCCCGGAGATCTGGCCGATGAGGCAGGTCTTGCCGGCGCCATTGGGGCCGATGAGGGCGTGGATCTCCCCCGGGACGACCGTGAGGCACACCTCGTCGGTCACCACCAGGGCGCCGAAGCGCTTGGTGAGATTGCGCAACTCCAGAATGGGCGCTGTCGTACTCGTCGAATTCATGGTCTGCGGCTACCCGAGAGAAGACCGTAGAGTCCCTGTCTGAGAAACAGCACGCGCAGCACCAGCAGTACCCCCAGCCAGAACATCCAGTATTCGGTCCAGGCGGAAAGAATCTGCTCCAGTCCGACAAATACGATCGCCCCGAGAATCGGGCCGATGAGGGTGGCCGCCGAGCCAAGGATCACCATGAACAGGAATTCCCCCGACACCACCCAGGAGATGCTGGCGGGCGACACATACTCGGTGAGGTTGGCGAATCCTGCGCCGGCCACGCCGCACATCGCAGAGGCGATGGTGTACAACGCGAGCCGCGACGGAAACGGCGACAGGCCCACGGCGCGCAGCTTCACGTCGTTATCGCGTGCGGCGACCACGATCCTGCCGAAGCGCGAGCCCATCAGCCGCCTGGCGACCCAGGTGAGGAGCAGCAGCAGGCCAATCATGACATAGGCGAGGGGAACCGGATTGTCCAGTGGAACGCCGGGGACGAGCAAGGTCGGCGCCGGCAGTCGAAAGCCGTCATCGCCGCCGAACATGCGCAGGCCCGTGGCGATATAGAAAACCATCTGCGCGAAGGCGAGGGTGATGAAGATGAAATACAGCCCGGAGGCGCGCAGCGAGATGGCGCCGGTGAGGGCGCCGACGATGCCGGCGGCGAGCGCCGCCGCCGGAAAGATCACCGCCGCCTGCTGGATGCCCAGCATCGGCAGCAGTCCGGCGGCGTACACGCCGATGCCGAAAAATGCGGCATGGCCGAAGCTGACGAGGCCTGCGTATCCGACCAGCAGGTCGAGGCTCATGGCGGCGATGGCGAATATCGCCATGCGCGCCAGCAGCTTGGTGTAATACGGCTGCCCCAGCAACGGAATGACCAGCGCGATTGCGAGCAGCACCATCAGCGCGGTGGTCAGCCATCGCGCTCGCGAGATCCTGAGCCACCACGGGCGCGACGCGCCAGCCGCAATGTCAGTGGCCATGCTGACCGAACAATCCGGCGGGCCGCACCGCGATGACCATGGCCATCAGGATGTACACCGCCGAATTGGCGACGATGTTCCCCACCAGCGGGCCGAGAATCTGCGGCCATGCCATCCGGCCGAAGGTATCGATGAGACCGACCGCTAGCGAGGCGTACAGCGCGCCCTTGAGCGAGCCCACCCCGCCGATCACCACCACCGCCAGCGCCAGAATGAGCAGCGCATCGCCCATACCCGACTGCACCGCGAGCAGCGGCCCGAGCATCAGGCCGGCGAGCGCCGCAAGCAGCGAGCTGATGACGAACACGGCGGTGAACAGGATGCGGATGTTGACCCCCAGCGCGCCGATGATTTCACCCTTCTCGGCGCCGGCGCGGATGCGCATGCCCAATCGCGTCCGGGTGAGCAGCAGCCACAGGCCGATACCGGCCGCTGCCGCCACGGCGGTGATGGCGAGCCGGTACACCGGATAGCTGATCGCATCGGTCAGCTGCACCGATCCGTCGAGCCAGTCCGGCGGGGCGATGAACACCGGCTCGCGGCCCCAGATCATGATCACGACCTCATTGAGCGCGATGCTGACGCCGAAGGTGGCAAGCACCTGGTCGAGATGGCCAAATCGATACAGCGGCCGGATGATCAGCACCTCCAGCATCGCCGAGACGATGGCGATGAGCGCGAGCGCCGCCGCCAGGGCGAGCAGGAACGAGGCCATCTTCCCGGCGGTGAAGGCGATGAAATAAGCGCCCAGCATCAGCATCGACCCGTGCGCGAGGTTGATGAGATTCATCACCCCGAACGCCAGTGTCACCCCGACCGCCATCAGGAACAGGATCATGCCCAGCTGCACCCCGTTGAATGCCTGCTCGAGGAGCAGTTCGGTGCCCATTACAGCCCCTTGTTATTGCAACTGCCGTGCGTCTTATTTCATCGGACACTTGCCGGCAAACTCGTCCGGCGCATTGTCGGCGGCGATGCCGACCTGCTTCAGGAAAAGGCTGCCGTCGGGTCGCGAATCGACCACCGTCACGTAGGTGTTCTGGATCGGATGATGATTGCGGTTGAACTTGAACGGCCCGCGGATGCTCTGGAAATTCGCCCGGCGCAGCGCCGCGCGGAACGCATCCTGATTCTTGATATTGCCCTTGACCTCGCGCACCGCCGCATCCATGAGCATCATCGCGTCATAGGCCATGCCGGCGTAGCTGGCCGGGTCGCGGTTGAACTTCTTGCGGAAGTCGGCGACGAATTTCTTGTTGGGAGGATTGTCCAGATCGGCGAAATAGACTGCGCTCTGGATGATGCCCAGCGCCGTTTTGCCCTGTGCCTGGAACACCGTCGGCTCGGACAGCGCGATGTTGGAATACAGCGGGATCTTGCCGGTCATGCCGGACTGCGCCCACTGGCGGACGAAGGCGATGCCGGGCCCGCCGGGGTAGAAGGCGAACACGCCGTTCGCCCCTGACGCCCGGATCTTGGCGATGTCGGCGGCAAAATCGACCTGGGCAAGCGGCGTGAACACGTGGGCCACCACTTCACCCTTGTATCCGGTGCGCGCCGCGTTGGTGTGCTCATGGCCGGCCTCGTAGTCCATGCCCGTCAGGTACAGCTTGTTCACGCCCTTCTGCGACATGTACTGGCCGATGCCGGTGGTGAGCTGGGCATTCTGGAACGACGCCTGGAAATAGTAAGGGCTGCACTGTTCGCCGGCCAGTAGCGCAGGCCCGCCGTTCATGCCGACAAAGAATATCTTGGCATCGGTGATCGGCTTGATCGCGGCGATCAGTTCGTTGGACGCCGTCAGGCCGGTCAGAAGATCGACGCGATCCTTTTCAAGGAGTCTGGACAGCTCCTGAACGGTGGCGCCCGGATTGGTCTTCGAATCGCCGGTGATCACCTCGATCGGGACGCCGCCCAGCTTGCCCCCAAGATGGTCCATGGCGACGTCGAAGCCGCGTTTCTGTTCGGCGCCGGGGACGCTCAGGGGGCCGCTGATGGAGTAGATGAAGCCGAGCTTGATGGGGGACTGGGCAAGGCTCGCCGAGCTCGCCAGGACCAGCGATGCGCCGAACAGCAGCGAAATGGTGCGTTTCATGAATCCTCCTTTGAATTCAGTTCCGGGAATCGGGCGGGTCAACATTGTCAGGACCACCGGCTTGCGCCGGGTGCTATATTAAAAAAAATAATTCAATTGCACGTAAAGGCTCTATGCATGGGGTGATGCGTGAAAAAATTGGCGTAATTATAGGGTATTCTTGCGGCGCCGCGCATGTCGCTGTTTTCACTGGCGGCATGTCGTTTTTTTTTCCGGCCGGCGCCAGGCGGCCGGGTGCGCCCGGCGATTGTACCGTGGTCCGATGGATTCAAATCGGCGCGGGGTTTTGATCCAGGGAGGCTCTGGCTCCCGGAGACGTGGATTCCACGTGCGGCACGATTTTGCTACACCGGCAAACCGGGGAATTTCCTGATGTGCTTCGCCAGGGGATTGGCGATCACGCGGGGGGTTCATAGGGAGAGAGCCAAACGAAGCCCATCATCAACCGACGTTAGCGAGGCAGGTGGAACCCTTCCGACTCGCTCAGTGAGGAACGCCTTATCGATGGTGATTACTTGCGAGACGTTGACAACCGAAGGCTTCGCCAGACCTGTGCCCCTCACCGGAAGCCGGACATTCCCGGGTGCGTCGGCCAGACGGAGGTTTGAAGTGATGACGGCGGCAATGACCGTATTGATCCGGCTCTCGTTAAAGCTGTTGGCCGAGACAATGAGATACGGCCTGCGGTACCCCGGCCCGGAACCTGAGGGCTCCGGTAACGACGCCCACCAGACCTCGCCCCGGCGCACTACCACTTCCCGCGGGGGAGCGAGCGACTCTGGAGCAAGGCGGCGCCGCGATCGAGCGAGGACGCTTCACCACCAGCCCCGTAAATCTCGTTAAGTTGAGAGGTGATCAGATCTTCCCGATGTTTCTCAACGAGAGAAGCGAGCGCCTTTGCGTAAAGCCGGCTTCGGGATACCCCCAGGCGTGCCGCCAGCTTTTCGGCAGATTCAAATACTCGATCGGGAATGGAGACGGCCGTCTTCATCCGCTTAGTATAACACTGGTCATACTCTGGTCAACCGCCACGCGCCGAGGGCTGACGCCTGTTCCTGGGGAAGTCGTCGAAGCGGGCTGCTCGGGTGCTCGCGGTGTCGAAATGGATGGCCTGGTACGATCCGGGACGGTGCGGCTGAAAGATGACATTTTTTATACCAGCTCGATTGAAACGCGGCGCCCGACAATCGCGGCAGCCCGTTGCAGGCTGGAGAGCGTGATGTCATTTTTCCCATCAAGCAGCCGGTCAACCTGCGAGCGGCTCGTCTTGATAAACCCGTGCAGCGCAACCAGGTGTGCGCGGTATGGGCAAATCAGCACACGGGCCGTCCGTTTCGTCGGAAGATCTGTGCGGATTTCCCACAGGCCGTTTCCCATTGGACGGCACAGCGGGACAGCACAGCGGCATAAAAAGTACAGTAAACGCAACTGACCCTGCCCCCGTTTGACGCGAGTCGTTGCGCGACGACTGCGCATGGCACCGGGGACCTCATGCGAGAGGCGAATGGGTTGGCTGAACGGCTTGCATGCCATAGCTCGGCGCGTTTTATTTGACAGTCGTCCGAGAGTCACTCCGACTACCGCCTGCACACCTGTCCTTCACCCCCTCGAACAGTCCCTCGGCGTGGTGGAGCAGGTGCTCCCTTCAGCGCTGTTCATAAGTCGCATCGTGGTCCGAGGGCAGGGTCAGGAAGCTCATGAAGTCGCCCCGCCTCGCGACCGCCGCGCGGCGCGCCTGCCTGATGCGGATCGAGTACACGGATTCGCCGGCTTGGAGCCGAACCGGCGGAGTATCGATCTTCTCCCAGTTGAGGCCGCGATCCTCATAGACCTGGCCCCAGCTCATTTTCAACAGCTTCTCGAGGGTGTTGAGGACGCGATTACGCTCGCTTTTGTCCGACGCGAGCAGGCGCCTTTGGAATTCTGGATTGTTTAGGCCCAGCTTTACTGGTGCCTGATGTTGCGCCTTTACCATGTCCGATCGCCTTACGTACGACGGACAGATCCGACTCTTCCGGGGGGTGCGCCGCATCCAGTTCAACGCGCGCTCGAGGGACGGCGCCATTTCCGGGGTGTGGACCCAGCGCTCGGATTCCGGAACCACGACCGCCGTGCGCACCCGCCAATCGCCCGGGGCCATTTCCTCGACCAGAACCTGGCGACCCGCATACTCCTTGCCGAATGATATCTGTCCGCTTTTGCCGATCACCTTCACGAGAGCCTTCATGGGTTCAACCATCGTCTGGCCCCTGCATCCCCCGAGGCGCGGTGCGTGCCCGCGCCGGCACCCAGTGGCACGATAGCATGAAAGCATGATTCTCCAGCATCCTCGGAGAACGGCAGTCTTGCTGTTTAGCATCCGCCAGCCTGTGCTAGTTGCAGTGGAAATCGTACATCGTCGAGCCAGTTTGACATATACGGGAGTCCTTCCGCGAAGCTTCCCAACGGGAGCCGCCAAGCACGCGAGGGGAGTTCCGCAGAAGAGCGAGGTGAACCTACGCCAGCACAGGGTGCTGCCGATGTGGAACTACACACTCGTTCCCGCGTGCTCGAAAATGTGAATTTATTTTTGCGCAGACCCTTAGGGCAGGCCCTATGGGTTTGATACCATATGGTGTTGTGGTAGGGTACTCGCCGTGAAAGCCACGCCGTGAAAGCCACACTGCGTCTGCGCAGCCGGGTGGTCCTGCCCGATGGCACCAGGGTCGAAATGGTGGTCTGGGAATTACCGCAGGAAACCCCGGACCGACCGCACGCGCTGAAATACCGCCTCTACTGCGGCCGGGACGGCAAATGCCTGGTGCGCTATGACAACGAGACTGGCAAGGGCGATCATCTGCACTATGGCGAGCGCGAGCAGCCGTACCGCTTTCGCTCCTGGGAGAAGCTGATGGAAGATTTCCTCGCCGACGTGGATCGGCTGACTGGAGGCCAAGATGGCAAAGCTTGAAATCGGCGTGGGCGATGTAAAGAAAGCGGCCGCCGAATTCGTGAAGACGGCGCACGCCCTGGAGAAAGGCGCGACGGTCCGCACGCGCGAGCAACTGTTCTTTGCCGATATGCCGACGCTATTGAAAACGCTCACCAGCGAACGCTGGCGTCTGATCGAGCATCTCAAGCGGGATGGCCCGCTCAGCATCAATGCGCTCGCGCAGCAGCTTGGAAGAAACTACAAGAACGTCCACGGCGACGTGAAACGGCTGATGGATATCGGCCTGGTCGAACGCCTCGAAGATGGCCGGATACGCGTCCCTTTCAGCTCCATCATCGCCGAGCTGAGGATGGCCGCGTAGCGTGTGCCTGCGCATCTCCTCCCCGGCGGCTCCGGCTTTTCCGGAACCCTCTTCAAAAACCGTGAAACCGGCGAACTGCCCCTGTCCTTCCGCGCCACGGAATTTGCCGGCGATGCCGTTCGCGAGTCAAAGGCGACCAACGGACTGGAGGTCAAGGAACTCGGTTGGGCGTCCGGTCAGATCGCGAGCCAGTTTCCGGCAGGCTTGTGCCAAACCCGGCGATTCCAGGGTGGCGCCAATTTCCAGTTTACGGTGATAGGTCGCGCCGAACGCGCATAGACAGATTGTTGCGCCTACATTGTCCGTTATTGCGCGTAGAAATCTATGCGCAAGAAAGATTGTTAGCGGTGGCCAACCAAATTGCCGACGCTGCCTTGGCGGAAATTGAACAAGCGGTGCGCCGCCATCGCCGATCCATTCGAACAGGCGTTCTTCGTCATGGTCCAGCTTCCGCATCTGCAGCCGTTCGATGTTGTCAACAAACGCGTGTGGCGTCTCGCGGCGAACATCCCGCTCATCAAGGGCAATCTTTCGCCGCTGTCCTTCGCCGACGTCCCGGCACAGACTTACACCGAGGCGATACTGGGCGTGTACGAGCTCAACAGGATCGAGCTCCTCAGGGAAGTCTTCATCTGGGCCTGCGAGCGTTCGGCCGCGCGTTACAGCGCAGTCAGGCAATCGCTCGGCGACCCCGATCCTTTTCGCCTGCGCTATCGGGCGGAGCTGCGCGAGATTGCCGGAGATCTCATCCGCTCGCGACTGAGCCGCAAGCGAGCCGCAGCCCGCATCGCCGCCTGGTCAAGGAAGAAAATCAATGCCGAAGACAGCCAGCGGTTCGCGAAGGTCGTCGAAACTGAACTGGCGAGCCTGCACGAAGGGAATTTCGTCCGTTACCGGATCCGGCCGTCCGAATCTGTCGCCCGGCAGAAGGTGTGGGAGGCGCGATGACTGGCGTGGCTTCCGCCCAACCTTCAGCCAACCCTCGAAGGCAATGCGTTTTGCACGCGGTTGCCGCGCGCCGGTGATGCCGGTCCGGATTTCTACCGCTCTTTATACCAGCTCGATTGAAACGCGGCGCCCGACAATCGCGGCGGCCCGTTGCAGGCTGGAGAGCGTAATGTCGTTTTTCCCATCAAGCAGCCGGTCAACCTGCGAGCGGCTCGTCTTGAGCATGATGGCCATTTTGTTTTTCGAGATTTTCCTTTTCTTCATGGCCTCTCCAAGCTGCCAGGCGACAACCTCCTTGACCGCCTGCGCCTGTGCCTCATCGAAGACGCCTTCTTCTTTCAGAAAGTCATCGACGCTTGAACCTAAGTGTTTTTTGCTCATCGCTCCAACTCCTTCTTACGTTTGCGCGCCAATTCCAAATCCTCATCCGGCGTTGCACGGGTCTTCTTGATAAACCCGTGCAGCGCAACCAGGTGCGCGCGGTAAAGGCAAATCAGCACACGGGCCGTCCGCTTCGTCGGAATATCTGTGCGGATTTCCCACAGACCGCTTCCCATCGGACGGCACAGCGGCATACCCACCGGCCGGCGCCATTGCGCCCGTAACAGGTTTTTGCCTATGGCGTGGCGCTCGGCTTCCGGCAAATCCTTGAGCCAGTCACGGACGGGCTCATGTCCGGCAGCCGTGCGGAAGAAAACGAGTGGAATCTTTTGCGCTTGCGGGTCCTCTGCCCTCCTGCACCTTACTTAATACATTGTACTATAAAAAATACAGTAAATGCAGCTTCTATTTCACTCCACTACTGTCCGGTTAAGCGAGGGGGCGAATCGCGGAAAGCCATGACTGACGCGGGATTCCAGGCGACGAAGGGTGGTGTCGATTGGAACGGCAAAATGGGGTTCCGGTCGATTTTCGGGGGTAATGCAGCCGGAGCCGACTATGAACACTGGCAAGACGCCATTCCGCGCCATTCGCCCTTCACCTTCAATCCGACCCTTCTCGCGACCCAGGCGCCGTCATCAGCACATCAGCGCTTATCGACGCGCTCCTGAATTTCCACTTGTCGAGTCCCTACGGCGCGGAGATAGGCGGGGATTTTGTCGCTTACGGCAAGGGCCTTGCCGGCATGCCTCTGGAATCGGCGCAGAGAATGCTCGGCGAATCGGGCTTCGGCCGCGATGCCCACGCGATGCGTTCGTTCGACGGGCTGCAGGAAGGGCTTGCTTCACTCGCCTGAGGGGCGATTGCGATCACTTCGACGGCCTGGCGGAGAGGGTGGGATTCGAACCCACGTGCCGGGAAACCCGACCATCTGATTTCGAGTCAGCGCCGTTATGACCGCTTCGGTACCTCTCCGTGGCGGAGATTTTACCCGTTTTGCCATGCAGTCCAAAAAAAAGCCCGGTTGCCCGGGCTTTTTATCACGACCTGACTACGCCGCTTTAATGTTTGCCGCCTGCTTGCCTTTGGGACCGGTCGTCACGTCGAAGGAAACCTTCTGGCCTTCCTTGAGTGACTTGAAGCCGCCTCCCTGAATGGCGGAAAAATGGGCAAAGAGGTCTTCACCACCTTCGTCCGGAGTGATGAATCCAAAGCCCTTCGCATCATTGAACCACTTAACTGTACCTGTCGGCATGTTCTCATTTCCTGAAAAAATTGAAGATCGGGCATGCGCCCATGCGCACGACAATCAAGAAAGAGAAATGAGGACGAGGTGCCGCTGCCTGCGGCTACGACTGACCAGCAACTTCACTGCTTGAGCATCCTGCAGCGCGTGGTATACCGGAAACGCCTGGGTAAGGCAAGCGGAAAATGCGGCGTTGATTTCTCCGTCATCCGACGCAAAAAACGGGCAAAAAAACGGCCTGGAATGCGCATTTGGGGCTCAATCGGCGGTTCCGGCCGATTCCGCGGCGGGCCATCGCGGCGGTGTCAGTCTGCGTTTTCCGTCGCTGGTCTTGCGCACCCCGGGTTCAGCCAGTTGCTTGCGATCCCAAAGCTGGCAGGTGACCTGATGGTGCTTCTGATCGAGCGCTTCGCAGTAGTTGGTGTATTCGCAGACGATCACTTCGTCGCCGCGGCCGAGGCGGACTTTCTGGAACCAATCCGGGTCCGCCAGGCTCTGGCGCGCGAGGGCAATGATGTCGGCCTTGCCGCTATGCAGCAGTTGTTCGGCCTGGCGGAATCCGTGAATGCCGCCGGCCAGCACCACCGGCGTGGCGAAGCCCGCGCGGCGGACGGCATCGCGGATGCGCGCGACCGGTTCAATATTGCGGCCGAACGGCCCGCGCTCGTCGGAAATGTACTGCGGCATGCATTCATAGCCGCTCGGTCCGGTGTAGGGGTACGCCGCCCAGCCGACGCCGGGTTGTTTTGCATCCTCGAACTTGCCGCCGCGCGACAGCGACAGAAAATTCATTCCGGCGCGGGCGAACTCGACACCGAAGTACGCCGCGTCCTCCACGCTATTGCCGCCCTCAATGCAGTCTTCGGAAAGAAAGCGGCAGCCCAGGGTGTAATCCCCGCCGACCACTTCGCGCACCCGGCGGTATACCTCGAGCGGCAGGCGGATGCGGTTTTCACGCGCGCCGCCGTAGCCATCGCTGCGGGTGTTGCGCGCCGACAGGAGCGAGGCCATGGTGTAGGCGTGGGCGTAATGCAGTTCAACGCCGTCGAAGCCCGCCTCGCGGGCGCGTCGCGCCGCCTGCGCGAATAAATCCGGCAGCACCTGCGGCAAGTCGCGAATGTGGGGCAGGCCGGTGTCGGTGACGCGCTCGCGATAGCCCATGCGCAGTGCCTCGAGTTCGCGTTCATCCAGAATCCGCTCCAGCGCCGTGTCCGGCACCGACAGCAGCAACGCGCGCACCGCGTCGTCGGTCTTGCCATGGGCTTGCAGTGCGCTGCGATGGCGATCGGTGATCCTGAGAAATCGCTGCAGGAATCTGTCGCGCTCCGGCCGGCGCCGCACCGACAGGAAGTCGATGATCTGGATCAGCAGGCGCGTCTGGCCTTCGCTCGCCATGCGCACCGCCTCGACCAGATCCCGCAGGCCGGGTATGAAGCGGTCATCGCCGATGCGCAGCAAAGGCCCGCTTGGCACGTCGCGAATCGCGGTCGCTTCAACGACGATGGCGCCAGGACGGCCCTGCGCGAAGCGGGCATACCATTCGATGTTCTGGGGGGTGACGAATCCTTCCTCGGTGGCGCGCCAGGGCACCATCGCCGGGACCCAGGTGCGGCTGGAAAGTCGCAGCGTGCCGATATCGAGGGGCCGGAACAGCATCGAGCCGGCCACTTCTCCGGTGCTGGGCCAGTCGCCCGGAGCGGCATGCCATCTGATGCGTTGCGGGGGACGCCACATGCCAGTATACGGACTCCACCGGGATTGAATGCGGACAACCAGGAAGAAAACGCCCTGGCGTTTTCCCCGACTTCGGGGTGCGCGAGGGGGGCTTGCCCCCTCGCATCGTGGATGAATAGTTTAGGCGATTTCCGGCGATATTTTAGGCTTAAAGTACCGCCCTTCGGAAGCATTGCACCGGTGCGATAAAATTCGGCAGCGCCGCAATTCTCGCGCAGCCGCCAAAGAACCAATCAGATGGCCTCAAGCGCTCACACCGATGTATTCCACGCCGGGCCGCAGCAACGGGCGCTGGTGCTTTGCGTGGTGGTGTCGGTAGTGCTGCACGCAGCGGCCCTGGCACTATTTCCGGGCATGCGCCAAAGCCCGCCGGCGGCTGCCGCGCGCGTGCTGACAGCGCGATTCTTGCCGCCGCCGTCCGAGCGTGTGCCGCCGCAGCCGGCGCCGGAGGTAGCGCCGCCTGTGCAGCCGCCCGCGCCGATCGCGCAGCCGGAACCGAAAGTCGCGCCGAAACCGCCCCCTGACCCGCGTCCGCTGACACGTCCCACGCCCGCGCCGATGGCGCCGCAGATCGCCGCACCGGCGCCTGTCGCGCCGCCGCCGCCGGCCCAGCCTGAGCCGCAGGCCGCACCGTCACCGCCCGCAGCGCCGTCACCGCCCGCGACCCCGCCCAGGGCGGCCGAGCCGGTGATGCAGGCGCCACCCGCGGACGCCGCGGCCCGCGCGGCGCCGGAGGCGGCTGCGGACGCCGGTACCGTGGACCAGTATCGCCTGGCGCTGCTCGGTGCGGCCAAGCGTTACAACCGGATTGCGCTCAATACGCGAACGACGGACGAGCCTTCCGGCACGGAGATACGGGTCAATGCGCGGCTGGTGATAGGCGCGAACGGCATGATTTCGAGGATCGACCTGATGAAGCCCAGCCGGCACGAGCAGATAAACAAGCACGCCGTGGAAACCATTCGCAAGGCCAAACCGCTGGTGCAGATCCCGCCGTCATTGCGCAACCGCGAATTTTCGGTCGAGGTGCTGTTCGTGTTCAACATCGAGTAAGCCCAACCCCTCCTGGCAGCCGGACGCGCAGGGTCAGGCGGGCGTCAGGGTCAGACGGCCGGCGCGATTTCCGGCGGAAACGTCACCACGTGATCCACGTCCAGGCGAATGCCGATATGCTCGCCCAGCGAGTGATCGTGATGGCTGGGCACCAGTGCCAGCACCTTGCGGCCGCTGGCGAGGCGCAAGGTGTAGAGGATCTCCGCGCCGCGAAACGCCTTGTGCAGCACTTCAGCCTGCAACGGACTGGCGTCGTCATGCACTACGTCGTCGGGACGCAGCAGCACCTGCACCTGGCAGCCCTTGCCGCACAGATGGCAGCCCACCTCGCAGCTTTGCGGAATATTGCCGTTCAATACGCCCAGTTCGATGCCCACCCGATTGGTCGACATCACTTCCCCTGGCAGCAGCACGCCCTGACCGATGAAATCGGCGACGAAGCGGCTGGCAGGACGGTGATACAGGTTGTAGGCCGTGTCCCATTGCTCGATGGCGCCACGATGCATGATGCCGATTTCGTCGGCAATGGCGAATGCTTCATGCTGGTCGTGCGTGACCAGGATCGCGGTGGTGCGGGTGCGCTTGATGATGTCGCGTACCTCCAGACTGAGTCGCTCGCGCAGATCGACGTCAAGGTTGGAAAATGGCTCGTCCAGCAACAGCAGTTCGGGCTGCGGCGCAAGTGCCCGTGCCAGCGCCACGCGTTGTTGCTGCCCGCCTGACAGCTCATGCGGATATTTCGTCTCCAGACCGGCCAGTCCCACCGACTCGATGAATTCCATGGCGCGCCGTGATTGTTCCGCACGCGGCAGTGCACGAAGGCCAAATACCACATTGCCCAGGACCGTGAGATGCGGAAACAATGCGTAATCCTGGAACACCATGCCGATACGCCGCGCTTCCGGCGGCACGCGCATCCCCGGCCGGCTGACCTGTTTTCCGCCCAGCCGTATCTCGCCGGCCGTTACCGGCTCGAATCCGGCTATTGCCCGCAACACCGTGGTCTTGCCGCAGCCGCTGGGTCCGAGCAGGCAGCAAATGGCGCCGCGTTCGAGCGAGAACGACAGGTTACGCACCACCTCGCAATCGCCATAGGCGTGGCTCAGCGCCTTGACCTCGAGCACGGGAGATGCGGATGGGGGGCGGGTGGGCACGATTTATTGATTATAACGGCAATGACTTAGACCCTAATCAAGAATTGTTCTTGATAGACTGGGATGGCCCGTATTCCAGACTCAGGCGCCGCCCGCTATATTCCATACGACCCTCCGATCGACGATCTGTTCAACATGGCATTGCAATCGGCCACCATGGCTCCGGCGCGGAGTGCCGGAAACAGCGCATCCGCGCCTGGACTTGCATGGAGCGCGCTCGCAGTTGCGGCGCTCCTCGCCGTGCCTGTCGTGGTCGTGGTTTCCCATATCTTCATGCCGGGGCAGGGGGCCTGGGCACATCTGGTGGCGACGGTGTTGCCCGACTATGTGGCAACCACGCTTGCGCTGCTGCTTGGCGTTGCGGTCGGGGTAGTGGTCCTGGGCGTGTCCACCGCATGGTTGGTCACGGCGTACCGCTTTCCGGGACAGGATTGGCTGCAGTGGGTGCTGATACTGCCCCTGGCAATGCCCTCCTACGTGCTGGCGTATGCCTACACCGATGCCCTGCAATTTGCCGGTCCGGTCCAGACCGCGTTGCGCGAGTGGACCGGATGGCGCGCGCGCGAGTACTGGTTTCCGCCGGTGCGCTCCACCGGAGGGGCCATCGCGATGTTTTCGCTGGCGCTGTACCCGTACGTGTATCTGCTCGCCCGGGCCGCGTTCCTCGAGCAGTCAGCGAACCTGATCGAAGCGGGCCGCCTGCTTGGCGGAACTGCCTGGGGCACGTTCTTCCGCGTGGCCGCGCCGCTGGCGCGCCCCGCCATTGCCGCGGGGGTGTCGCTGGCGTTGATGGAAACCCTGGCGGATTTCGGCACGGTGTCGTACTTCGCCGTCGAAACGTTCACGGTCGGCATATTCCGCGCCTGGCAGTCCATGGGTGACAAGGTGGCAGCGGCGCAATTGGCGGTGCTGCTGCTGCTGTTCGTGGTGGTGTTGGTGGCGCTGGAGCAACACCATCGCGGCCGCGCCCGCTTCCACAATACCGTCTCGCGGCCCGACCGGGCCGCGCAATTGTCCGGATTGCGCGCGCTGGCGGCAGGACTGGTTTGTAGCATGCCGCCGGTGCTCGGTTTTGTGCTTCCTGCCGGCATGCTGCTGCATCTGACCGTGACCGACCCGGAGCCGCTGTTCACCGGCCGTCTCATCGAACTGATAGGCAACAGCTTCACTTTGTCAGGTGTCACCGCCTGCATCGCGGTGGGGCTTGCCGCGCTGCTGGCTTATGCGGCGCGGCTGAGCGGCAGCCGCACGGTGCTGCTGGCCAAGCGGGGCGCGGCACTTGGCTACGCACTGCCCGGGGCGGTGATCGCGGTGGGCGTGTTGATGCCGGTAGCCTGGCTGGATAATCTGGTCGCCGACTGGATGGCGGCGCAGTTCGGGGTCAACACCGGCCTCCTGTTGACCGGCAGCATTGCCGCACTGGTGTACGCCTACCTGGTGCGTTTTCTCGCCATTGCGCTTCAGACCGTGGACGCCGGGCTGGCGAAAATCAGGCCGAGCATGGAGGATGCCGCGCGCGTGTTGGGGCATACGCCCTCCGCGACCCTGCTCAAGGTGCACCTGCCGATGATGTGGGCCAGCATGCTTACGGCCGGGCTGCTGGTGTTCGTTGACGTGATGAAAGAGCTGCCCGCGACCTTCGCCATGCGGCCGTTCAATTTCGACACCCTTGCGGTCCAGGCGTACAACATGGCGAAGGACGAGCGCCTGCCGGAAGCCGCCGCTGCGTCCCTGGTCATCGTCGGTGTCGCGCTGATTCCGCTGCTGGTGCTGTCACGGCAAATCGCCAAGAGGCGATCAGGGTAGAGACCGCCCGGCGTGGGACTGCTCACATCCCGATCAGCGGAAGCCTGCCCGATCCGAAATGCGCTGGGCCAGCGGCTGGTTCCTGCCGATCTGGCTCACGTTGAGCGGGTCGGATTTGAATGTCCCGAGCGACTCGAGCGCCGGATTGTTCACCTTTACCGAGGGGACAACCGGCCACTCGTTGTTGCCGTCGGCAAAATAGGCCTGTGCCTCGTTGCCCGCCAGGTACTCCAGGAACTTTATTGCCGCGTCGCGATGGGGTGCATGCTTCACCACGCCGCCGCCCGATATGTTCATGTGCACGCCACGGTTGTCCTGGTTGGGCCAGACCACGCCCAGCTGTTCCATGACTTTTTTGTCTTCGGCGCGGGCCGAGCGCAGCAGCCGCACCATGTAATAGGTATTGGTCACCGCCAGCGCGCATTCCCCTGCTGCCGCCGCTTTCAACTGGTCAGTGTCGCCACCCTGCGGTTTGCGGGCGAGGTTGGCCGCAAGCCCCGTTACCCAGGCTTCGGCCCGCTGCTCGCCCATGCTGGCAATCATGCTGGAGGTGAGTGACAGGTTGTAGGGATGGGACGAGGAGCGGATGCACAGTTTGCCCTTCCATTTCGGGTCGGCGAGATCTTCGTAGTTCTTTATGTCGCCGGCCTGCACCATGCTCCTGTTGTAGGCGATGACGCGCGCCCGGGCGGAAAAGCCGAACCACTGACCCTGCGGATCCCGGTAGGCGGCCGGGATGCGCGACTCGAGCAGCGGGGATTTGATCTTCTGGAAGATTCCGGCCTGTTCAGCCTGCCACAAACGCCCGATATCGACGGTGATGAACACATCGGCGGGGCTATTGGCGCCTTCGCCGCGGATGCGCTCGAACAGCGCGTCCTCGCCGCCTTCAATGCGGTTGATCTTCACCCCGGTGAGTCTGGTGAAGTTGTGGTAAAGCGCTTCATCCGTCTGGTAGTGGCGCGCCGTATACAGGTTCAGAACCTGCGTGGCGGGCGCGGCTGCGGCGACTGCACAAGGGGTCAGGGCGCTGCAACAGGCCAGCGCCATGGTTCCGATAATGTTGCGGGGACGATTCATCACGGGCGAGCGGGCCTTTTCGTTGTCTGGAGTGCGGTGGAGATTATCACGAATGATTCTTATCCGCAATAACGAATGAGAACTACTCTTGATAACCATCGTTCACCTTGCCCCGGGCGGCGCGCTTCCCCGGGGAGGTTGTTCCGTGGCAGCCAGGGAGACGCGCCGGGCGCCGTCGAAGCGCTTGCTCCAGTAGCCGGCGCGCATGTTCTCCACGCGCACTGCGCTGCCGGCCTTGGGCGCATGAATGAACTTGCCCTCGCCCAGAAAGATGCCGACGTGGGAATACGGCTTGCTGCGGGTGTTATAGAAAAGCAGATCCCCGGGCCGCAGATCCCCCGGCGCCACCGGGGTGGTGCGCTCGCTCTGGGCGCGTGTGTTGTGCGGCAGGATGACGCCGAAGGCCTCCCGATAAACGTGTACCACCAGTCCGCTGCAGTCAAATCCGCTCGCGCGGGAATTGCCGCCCCATCGGTATTCAATGCCGGCGTTCGCGAGGGCGTGAAATATCGCCTCTGCAATGAGCTCGCGACTGACCGCCGCGGATGAGGGGGACGGTTCTGCCTGAGCCGCGGGCGCGACGTCGATACGCGCCGCCGGCGCGGCGACAGGCTGCTCTAGCCGCGCCGCGGCAGGCGTTTCCATAGCCGCTGTCGGCGGGCGCATGGCGCAACCCGCGCTGGTTAGAGATAACGCTAAAATAATCAGTGTTTTGTAGAACATTCTTCATGTAATCTAGTGCAGAATGCCGGCGCTGTAAAGTGATTAACACCGAGTTTTGCGCAGGATGGTGGTCACATGGCGATGAGGTGAGTTGAATCTCTTGTAGAGATCCGGCTCGCAGCGGCGCACATTTGCCGCCGTGACTCCTGCCGTATTCCAGGGAAAATACCCCGATGACCGCGGTCGCACCAACTCCTGCTGCACAGACCGATTTGCACGCGGTATTCGGGCCGGGCGGCCGCCTGGAGGGACAAATACCGCATTACCGGGTCCGCCCGCAGCAACTGGACATGGCGGAGCGGGTGGTGCAGGCGATTCGCGCCAACGGCACGGCAATCCTGGAGGCCGGCACCGGCACCGGCAAGACCGTTGCCTACCTCGTCCCGGCACTGCTGTGCGGCGGCAAGGTGATCATCTCCACGGGTACCAAGACCCTGCAAGATCAGCTGTACCACCGCGATCTGCCGCTGGTATGCCAGGCGCTCAATGTGCCGGTCACCACCGCGCTCCTGAAGGGCCGCTCGAACTATGTCTGCCATCACCACCTGCAGCGAAACCTGCTGGAGGGACGGCTTGGAAGCCGGGAGGAAGTCTCACAGCTCCAGGCGATCGCGCGCTTTGCCAGGGTGACCGGCAGCGGCGACAAAAGCGAGTTGTCCGAGGTTCCGGAAGACGCCACAGCATGGGGGCTGGCGACGTCCACCCGCGAAAATTGCCTCGGCCAGTCGTGCCGGCACTACGATCAGTGCTTTGTCATGGCGGCCCGCAAGGAAGCGCTCGCCGCGGACGTGGTGGTGGTCAACCACCACCTGTTTTTCGCCGACGTGGTGTTGCGCGACGAGGGGATGACCGAACTGCTGCCCGCGTGCAACACCGTAATCCTCGATGAAGCGCACCAATTGCCGCAGACGGCGACCCTGTTCTTCGGCGAGACCCTGTCCACAGTGCAGGTGATCGACCTCGCCCGCGACGCGCGCAACGAGGCGCTGGCCGAAGCGCGCGATGCAATCGACCTGCCGCCGCTGGCCGCCGCGCTCGACAAGGCGGCGCGCGATCTTCGTCTCGCGGCCGGCGAGGGTGCAGCCCGCTTTACCGAACGAGCCTTGCGCGCCAAGGCGGCATTCCGCCAGGCGCTGGAGGCGCTCGAGCGTGCGCTGGCGGCGCTGCACGAGGGACTGGCGCAGCAGGCGGCGCGCGCCGAAGGCCTGGAACGCTGTGCCGAACGCGCCGCCGAACTGCTGCGTCTGCTCGCCCAATGGCGCGAGCCGGACCCGATGGATTCAGAGCACGAGGCGGTGCGCTGGGGCGAGGCATTCGGCGCGTCGCTGCAGCTGCACGCAACGCCCTTGTCGATTGCCGCGATCTTTCGCAGGCAGATCGAAGGGCGGCCGCGCGCCTGGATCCTGACCTCGGCCACCCTGGCTGTCGGCGGCGATTTCAGCCACTACGCTGCGGAAATGGGACTGGAACACGCCACCACCGGCTGCTGGGAAAGCCCCTTTGACTACGCCACCAACGCCTTGCTCTACATTCCGCGCGACGTGCCCGATCCGGGCAGCACCGAGCATACCGAAGCCGTGGTCGAGGCGGCGCTGCCGGCGATACAGGCCAATGGCGGCGGAACGTTTCTGCTGTTCACCACATTGCGGGCGATGCGTCACGCGCATCAATTGCTGCGCCGGAAATTGAGCCGCGACACGCCGCTGTTGCTGCAGGGCGAAGGGTCCCGAACCGAACTTCTGGAGCGTTTCCGCCGGCTCGGCAGGGCGGTGCTGGTGGCGAGCGGCAGCTTCTGGGAAGGCGTGGACGTGCGTGGCGACGCGCTGTCACTGGTGGTGATCGACAAGCTGCCTTTTGCGCCGCCCGATGACCCGGTCATCCAGGCACGGTTGGAGAAAATGACGCGCTCGGGCCGTAATCCGTTCATGGAATACCAGGTGCCGCAGGCGGCGATCTCGCTCAAGCAGGGGGCGGGGCGGCTGATCCGCGACGAGACCGATCGCGGTGTGCTGATGATCTGCGACAACCGCCTGATCACGCGTTCTTACGGGCGCCGTATTCTTCCGGGTCTGCCGCCGATGCGCCAGACGCGCGAATTGGACGAGGTGATCGGTTTTTTCAGAAATCGGCCAAACCGCGCTGCAACGGCCGGTTGAACCTCCGGGGACCAGGCCATGCCGGCGGTTCAATCGCCGGGCGCCGGGCGCCGGGGGCACCCCTTCACGTCCGGCGGAATGCTATTTCCAGAATTTCCACCAGGCGCCCGGCTTGCCGCCGCCATGCAAGTACGCGCTATTGGGGAAATTCTTTCGCATCACCCGGTCGGCATCGTCGCGCAGATCGTTCATGCCCAGTGAATCGTACGCCTTGACCAGGATGAACAGCGCTTCCTCCAGCGCCGGAGCCTGGGGATACTGGGACAGCGCAAACTGGGCCCGATTGACTGCCGCAACATAAGCGCCACGCTTCATGTAATAGCGCGCGACGTGCACTTCGTGGCCGGCCAGCGCGTTGACCAGATATTTCATCCTCGCCACCGCATCCGGGGCGTACTTGCTGTCCGGGTAACGATTGACCAGTTCCTTGAATGCGTCGAATGATTCGCGCGCTGCCTTGGGGTCGCGTTCGCTCGGATCCTGGTCCAGATACGCGCCGAACAGCCCGAGGTCCCCGGCAAAATTCACCAGGCCCTTCAGGAAATAGGCGTAGTCGATGTTGGGATGGTCGGGATGGAGTTTGATGAACCGGTCGGCGGCCGCGACGGCGGAGGTGACATCGCCCTCTTTGAAATACGCATAGGCGATTTCGAGTTGCGCCTGCTGCGCATAACGGCCATACGGATAGCGTGATTCGAGCTTCTCGTAATGCGCTATGGCCTTCTGGTAGTTGCCGCCGGTCAGCTCGTCCTTGGCTTCGGTGTACAGGCGGGTCGCGGACCAGCCGGCAGTTTCATCGACCGGATCAGAGAGGAGAAGGCACCCCGAGAGCAACAGCGGCAGCAGGAATATAGCTAAACTACGCTTCATGAGAGAACACCGAATGCAATCGGAATATTATAGCGCGGCGGGGCACCGGCCACGTGTTGGCAAGCCCGCTGCGGAGCAGGACAACACGGCGGAGCAGGACAACACGGCGGAGCAGGACAACACGGCGGAGCAGGACAACACGGTACAGCAGGACAACACGGTACAGCAGGACAACACGGTACAGCAGGACAATACGGCGCAGCAGGACGTTGCAGCGCGCAAGGGCGTGGCGGTGCGCCAGGGCAAGGCGGCAATGCCGGCCGGGCCGGCAAGGTCTTCGCGCCGGCAGGTGCCCGCAGAGATGGCAGGACTGCGGCTCGACCAGGCGCTCGCGCAGTTGTTCCCCGAGCACTCCAGAAGCCGCCTGCAAAACTGGTTGCTCGAAGGTCATATCCGTATCGAATCAGCCCGGGGCGCGCCCGCCCTGGATTCGGCTCCCAGGTCAAAGCAGCGCGTCTGGGGCGCGGAGGCGCTCGTCCTTGAGCCGCCGGATGAGCCGGTCGATGGCGTGAACAAGGCCGAAGCCATCGGCCTCGACGTGATCTTCGAGGACGCTGCAATACTGGTCATCGACAAGCCGGCCGGGCTGGTGGTCCATCCGGGCAACGGCAACCGGCAAGGCACCCTGCTGAATGCGCTGTTGCATCACCTGCCCGGCCTTGATGCCGTGCCGCGCGCCGGCATCGTGCATCGCCTCGACAAGAACACCAGCGGACTGCTGGTGGTGGCGAAGACACTGGAGGCTCAGACCAGCCTCGTGCGCCAGTTGCAGGCGCGCACGGTGACGCGGGAATATCTGGCGCTGGTGCACGGCGACTTGCGGCACGGCGGCGAGGTCGAGGCGCCGATCGGACGCGACCCGCGGCAACGCACGCGCATGGCGGTGGTGCGCTCCGGCAAGGCTGCCGCAACCGGGTATCGGGTGCTGCAACGCTTCGGCGCGGCGACCTTGCTCCAGTGCAGCCTGCGCACCGGACGCACCCACCAGATTCGCGTCCACATGAAATCCATCGGCCATCCGCTGGTGGGAGACACGGTCTATGGCGGTCAGCGCCACATCGCGCGCCATATGGATGCATTCGGGCGACAGGCCTTGCATGCTGCACGCCTTGCGCTCGCCCATCCGCAAAACGGCCAGGCAATGCAATTTGCAGCGCCTTTGCCGGAGGATCTGCAGCGCCTGCTGGACGGGCTTGCCAAAGACGCCGCCCGATGAGCGCGGTGACGCACGGTATCGAGACAATAGTTCCGGACTGGCCGGCGCCGGCGCGGGTACGGTCGCTCGCGACGACGCGCAGCGGCGGATTCAGCACCGGAGCGCATGCCTCCTTCAATCTGGGCATGAACTGCGGCGATGCGGCGGAAACCGTGGCACGCAATCGCGCGCTGCTGCGGCAGATGATTCCGGCAGAGCCGGCGTGGATGAAGCAGGTGCACGGCAGCCGCGTCATCGAGGCGGATTGCGATCCTGCTCCCGCCGAAGCCGATGCCGCGGTAGCGCACGCGCCGCAGCGCGTATGCGTGGTTCTCAGCGCGGATTGCCTGCCGGTGCTGCTGTGCGAGCGCAGCGGCGCGGCGGTGGGGGCTGCGCATGCCGGCTGGCGCGGCCTTGCCGCCGGAGTCATCGAGCAGGCGGTGAGCGCGTTGCAATGTCCGCCGCAGCGGGTGCTGGCCTGGCTGGGACCGGCAATCGGGCCGCGGGTGTACGAGGTCGGCGAAGAAGTGCGCGAGGCACTGCTGCGGTTCGACGCCAACGCCGCCGCCGCTTTCGCGCCGTGCCATCCGGGAAAATATCTGGCGGATTTATATGCGCTCGCGCGGCAGCGCCTGATCGCTGTCGGCGTAACGTCGATACATGGTGGCGGATGGTGCACCTATTCCGACCCCGTCCGGTTCTTCTCGTATCGCCGCGATGGCGTGACCGGACGCATGGCGAACCTGGTGTGGATCGCCTGATGGCGGGGGTGGATCGCCGGCCTGCCGCCGTGGCGATCAGCTGCTGATGGGCACCATTGTCTGGATTTCCGCGGCCAGCTTGCTGGGCGGTGTTGCCAGCGTCGTGCTGGCCGGAATGGTCGCGTTCACGGCGCGGGCAAGCTGGGTGCATGCGCTCGTCAGTTATGCGATCGGCGCCTTGCTGGGCGCCGTTTTCCTCAACCTGCTGCCGCACGCATTTTCCAATGCCGCCGAAGTGCCGTACGTGGCCGGCACCATCCTTGCCGGCATCCTCGGATTTTTCGTGCTCGAGAAGCTGGTGCTGTGGCGCCACTGTCATCTGGAGGACTGCGAGGTCCACACGCCGCACGATGACGGCGCCGCCGCGCTGCCGGCCGCGACGCACGATCATGGGCGCAGCGGCATGATGATCGTCATCGGCGACAGCTTTCATAATTTCGTCGATGGCGTCCTTATCGCTGCGGCGTTTCTCGAGAGCACGCAGCTGGGCATCGTCACCGCGGTGGCGGTGATTGCCCATGAGATACCGCAGGAGATCGGCGATTTCGTGATTCTGCTTCATTCCGGGTACAGCAAGACCGCGGCATTTACGCTGAATCTGCTGTCGAGTCTCGCCATGCTGGCGGGGGCGCTGCTCGCGTATTTCGCGCTGCAGACCATGCAGCAATGGATCAGCACGGTCATTGCGCTGGCGGCGGCCAGCATGATTTACGTCGCCGTGGCCGATCTCATCCCCGGATTGCACAAGCGCCCGCAGATCGGCGCCACGGTGCAGCAGGTGTCGCTCATTGCACTGGGGGTATTCACCATCTGGCTGGTCGGCATGCTGGTCGGGCATGGCCACTAGACCATCCGGACAACAGCGCTGAGGCCGGCGTTTCAAATGGCAGGAGAGAACAGTTCGTGAAAATACTCGTCACCGGCGCGGCCGGCTTCATCGGATCGACACTGACGCATAGATTGATCGCGCGGGGCGACAGCGTCGTCGGCATAGACAACCTCAACGATTACTACGACGTGTCGTTGAAGCAGGCGCGGCTCGACAAGCTCACCGGCTACCCCGAATTCGCCTTCGAGAAGCTCGACATCGCCGACCGTCGGGGCATGCAGCATTTGTTCGCCGCAAGCCGCTTCGACGCGGTGATGCATCTGGCGGCGCAGGCCGGCGTGCGCTACTCGCTGGAAAATCCGCACGCGTACATCGAAGCCAATCTTGCCGGCTTCGCCAATATCCTGGAGGGCTGCCGCCACAATCGCGTGGCGCACCTGGTATTCGCTTCGTCGAGTTCGGTGTATGGCGGCAACCGCAAGCTGCCCTTCTCTGAAAACGATCCGGTCGATCACCCGGTCTCGCTGTACGCCGCCACCAAACGCTCCAATGAATTGATGGCCCATGCCTATGCGCACCTGTTTGCGTTGCCGGTCACCGGATTGCGCTTCTTCACCGTATATGGCCCGTGGGGCCGGCCGGACATGGCGCTATTCAGATTCACCCGCGGCATTCTCGCGGGCGAGGCCATTCCGGTTTTCAACAGCGGCGAAATGACGCGCGACTTCACCTACGTGGACGACATCGTCGAAGGCGTGGTGCGGGTGATCGACCGGGCGCCCACCGCGGGCGAGGCGGCAGCCCTCGATTCTCCGGCGACGAGCAACGCTCCCTACCGCATTTTCAACATAGGCAACAACCATCCGGAAAAGCTGCTGCGCTACATCGAAGTGCTGGAACGCTGCCTCGGCCGCAAGGCAAGACTGGAACTGCTGCCGATGCAGCCGGGCGATGTCGAGGCAACCTCTGCCGACGTCTCGTCGCTGGAGCGTGCGGTAGGATTCCGGCCCGTTACCGGCATCGACGTCGGCGTGGCGCGTTTCGTCGAGTGGTATCGGGGTTACTACCGGGTCTGAACGCTCCGCAGCACCGCTGCCCTGGACGTGAGGCGTCATCGGAGGCCGAATGACGCCGCGGCGACGAGGCGCCGATGGCCGCCCCGGAGACGTGAGTCTCACAGTAGTCCGGGCAGCAGCACCAGCCCCCACACCACGGCGACGTTCACCAGGCTGACAAACACCGCGGCGCTGCCGATGTCCTTGGCGCGCTTGGCAAGCAGGTGATTGTCCAGGGAAATACGGTCAACCGCCGCTTCGACAGCCGAGTTGAGCAGCTCGACCACGAGTACCAGCAGCACGCTGCCGATCAGCAGAGCTTTGACCGGGCCGCTCTGAGGCACCACCAGGGCGATCGGGATGAGCACTGCCGCCAGCAGCGTCTCCTGACGGAATGCTTCCTCGTGCCGGTAAGCGGAGGCGAATCCGTGCAGCGAATAGCGCAACGCGTTGAGCATCCGGGCCAGCCCGGTCTTCCCCTTGAACGGACTTTCTTCCATGCATTCTCTCCGGTCGGTGACAGCCGCGCGTGGCGACGGTGCCAGAAGGAAATCTGGAGACCGTCTCAATTATATCGATATTGATACGCTAATCGGCCGTACAGGGAGAATGGCTGGACTTCCATTAAAATAAAAGTGGAAGAATCATGCAGCGCAGAGCAATTCGAGCAGTTGTTCCTGGGCAGACCGGGCCACTTTGCCCCGCGAGCTTTTCCGATGATAGCGTCCGTCAGAATCCATTTCCCATGCCTGGCTGTTGTCGGCCAGATAGATCCGTAGCCCCTCCTTGATGACGCGCCTGGCGAGTTTTTTGTCCAGGACCGGAAAGCACAATTCAATGCGGCGAAAGAAGTTTCGCTCCATCCAGTCGGCGCTGGACAGGTACACGGAATCCTCGCCGCCGTTGGCGAAATAGAAGATGCGCGAGTGCTCGAGAAAACGCCCGATGACGGAGCGCACCCGGATGTTTTCCGACAGGCCCGCAATGCCGGGACGAAGCGCGCACACGCCGCGCACGATCAGATCGATCCTTACGCCCGCCGAGGAAGCGGCGTACAGGGTGGAGATCACTTCCGGTTCGAGCAGCGAATTCATTTTGGCAATGATGTGCGCGGGTTTGCCGCCGCGGGCATTGCGGATCTCGCGCTTGATCGCCGCCATGATCCGGTCGTGAAGCGAGAAAGGGGACACCCAGAGGTGGTGCAATTGCCGCGCCCGCCCCAGCCCGGTCAGTTGCTTGAACACCTCGTTTACGTCCTCGCAGATTTTTTCGTCGGCGGTAAACAAGCCGAAGTCGGTGTACAGCGCCGCGGTGCGCGGATGGTAATTGCCGGTGGACAGGTGCGCATAGCGGCGCAGCTTCCCCGATTCGCGGCGCACCACCAGCGACATCTTGGCGTGGGTCTTGTAGCCCACCACGCCGTAGACAACATGCGCGCCGACCTCTTCCAGCCGCGCCGCCCAGTTGAGATTCGCTTCCTCGTCAAAGCGCGCCAGCAGTTCCACCACCACCGTCACTTCCTTGCCGCGCTGCGCCGCCTGGATCAGGGATTTCATCAGTTCCGATTCCGGTCCGGTGCGATACACGGTCTGCTTGATGACCACCACATCGGGATCGTCCGCCGCCTGGTCGAGGAAGCGGATGACCGGATTGAACGACTGGAACGGCTGGTGCAGCAGGATGTCGCCGGCGCGGATGCTGCGGAACAGGTCCGCGCGCTTTTCCACGCTGGCGGGCACACCGGCCAGAAACGGCTTGAATTTGAGCGCCGGCAAATCCACCTGGTCCGGGATCTGCATCAGGCGCACCAGGTTGACCGGGCCATTGACCCGATACAGGTCGGCCTGATCGAGGCCGAACTGTTCCAGCAGAAACGTCTGCATTTCCGGAGGACAGTCCTCGGCGACCTCGAGCCGCACCGCGTCGCCGAAGTGGCGTTGCGGCAATTCGCCCTGCAGCGCCAGGCGCAGGTCCTTGATTTCCTCCTCATCGAGGAACAGATCGCTGTTGCGGGTGACGCGAAAGGGGTACGAACCGAGGGTGGTCATGCCCTGGAACAGGGTGCTGACGAACGCCTGAAGGATGGCGGTGAGGAGTACGAAGTGATGACCGGGGCCGGCGAGTTTCTGCGGCAACCGGATGACGCGCGGCAGCAGCCGCGGCGCCTGGACGATGGCAATGCCCGAATTGCGGCCGAACGCATCGCGCCCTTCGAGCTGCACCGCGAAGTTCAGACTCTTGTTCAGCACACGCGGGAACGGATGCACCGGATCCAGGCCGATCGGCGTCAGCACCGGCATCATCTCGCGCATGAAAAATTCCCGCAGCCATGCGCGCTGCTCGCCGCTCCAGTCGCGCTCCAGAACGAAGCGCACGCCTTCCTCCGCCAGGCTGGGCAGGATTTCATCGTTCAACTGCCGGTATTGATCCGCGACCAGCGTGCGCGCCTCTTCGCTGACCGCTGCGAACAGCTCGCCCGCCGGCGCCTCGCCCGGGCGGCCCGCTGCGCTGCGCAGCTTGACGCGCTCCTTGATTTCGCCGACGCGGATTTCGAAAAATTCATCGAGGTTGCTCGACACGATGCACAGGAACCGCAGCCGCTCGAGCAGCGGGACGCGCCTGTCCTCGGCCTGCGCGAGCACGCGGCGATTGAAGGCGAGGATGCCCAGTTCGCGCGCCAGGAACTGCGGTTCTTTGCGGGCCCGGGGCGCGCGGGAGGACGTCACCATGAGCGCAGCAGAATAGGCGGGTTTTGTTTCACTTTTGTGACGGCCCGACTGAAATACCATTGTCATGTTCCGCCATTACAGTGCGCGGGAATCGTTTCGCCTTCCCGCCCTTTCGCCCGATCAATCCCTCCGACCCGGTCCCGACCCCGATGGAACCCGATCCGCACACTTCCAGGCAATTCGATGCCGCGCTCGACCAGGTCCGGTCGCGCGTGCTTCTGATGGGGCGACTGGTGGAACAGCAGACACGCGACGCCATGAAGGCGTTGATCAGTGGCGACCTCGACCTGGTGGATCACGTCATCCGCACTGAAGGCGAGGTCAATCAACTGGAGATCACGCTCGATGAACTGTGCGCCAGCGTGATCGCGAGGCGGCACCCGGCGGCCGTGGACTTGCGCATGCTGGTGATGATTTTCAAAATCATCACCGACATCGAGCGCATCGGCGACCAGGCCAAGAAGATCGCGCTCATCGTTCAACAGCTGTATGCGGATGGCAGGTTTCACTCGCTCAGATACGGTCAGGTCGAACGGGTGGCGGAGATCGTGCTGGGTATGCTGCGGCTTTCCCTGGAGGCATTTGCCCGATTCGATCCTGCGAACACGCCGATCGTGGTGCGCCGGGACATGGAGGTGGACGAGCAGTTCAAGCTCATTCTACGCCACCTGCTTACCTATATGATCGAGGATCCGCGGACGATATCCGAATCGCTGGACATCATTTTCGTCGCCAAGGCGCTGGAGCGCATCGGCGACCACGCGACGAACATGTGCGAGTACGTGGTTTACATGACCAGCGGGCAGGACGTGAGGCATGGGACGCTCGAGGATGTCGAGCGGGCGCTGCGCCCGGGTTGATCCGCGGCTTGCCGCAATTTCCAGCCCGCGAGGTTTGCTTCGTCCCCAGGGTTTGCTTCGCAAAGGACCCGATGTTATGGTGGTGTCATGGACGATGAGCGCCCATTTAATTGAAACACGATACGCTGGCCGCGGTGGATCTGGGTTCCAACAGCTGCCATCTGCAGATCGGCAGGGTCGTCGATCAGCAGATCTATCTGCTCGATAATTTCCGGGAACCGGTGCGCCTCGGCGCGGGTCTGACACGCGACAAGCGCCTCGATCGCGCCACGCAGCTGCGGGCGCTGGAAGCGCTGGGACGATTCGGGGAACGCCTGCGCGGCTTTCCGCGGGAGGCCGTCCGCGCCGTCGGAACCAATGTCCTGCGCGTGGCGAAAAATCGCGACCAGTTCCTCGCCGAGGCAGAGGCCGTGATGGGATTTCCGGTGGAGGTGGTTTTTGGCCGGGAAGAGGCGCGCCTCATTTACCTGGGTGTCGCCCACAGTCTGCCGCCGTTGCAGGATCGGCGCCTGGTGGTGGATGTGGGCGGCGGTTCCACCGAACTCATCATTGGCACGGGCATGGAGCCCGAATTGGTGGAGAGCGTTTCCATCGGTTGCGTCAGTTACGGCCTGAAGTTCTTTGCCGGAGGCACGCTGGAGAAGACCGCGTTCAAAGCGGCGGAACTGGCGGCGGCCAACCAGTTGCAGCGCATCGTCAAGGCTTACCGGCAGGCCGGCTGGCGGCACGCCGTCGCGTCCTCCGGCACGGCCAAGGCGCTGGCCAACATACTCCGGGAGAACGGCTGGTCCGGTGGCAGCATCACCGGCGGCGGCCTCAGGGAGTTGCGCTCGCAACTGATCAAGGCGGGCGACACCGGGCGGCTTCGCGACAAGGCGCGCATTCCCGGCCTGCGCGAGGACCGCATCGACATCCTGCCCGGGGGCCTGGCCATCATGCTGGCGCTGATGGCGGAACTGGAAATCGACGAACTGGAACCCTCGGAGGGTGGTTTGCGCCAGGGCGTGCTCTACGATCTGCTCGGCCGGGTGCGCCATCAGGACATGCGCGAGGCGACGGTAGGCGAATTCGCCCGGCGCTACCACGTCGATACGGCCCAGGCGGCGCGCGTCGGGCAACTGGCTGCCATGCTCTACACCGCTGTCGTGACCGATGTTCCCGACGCGCACGGCCAGTTGCTGCGCTGGGCTGCCTCATTGCACGAGATCGGCATTTCGATCGCCCATGCCGGCTATCACAAACACTCGGCGTACATCATCTCCCAGGCCGATATGCCCGGATTTTCCCAGATGGAACAGGGGCATCTGGCGCGGCTGGTGCTGGCGCATCGCGGCAAGCTTGCCAAGGTCGCCGGGCTTGCGCCGGAGGACCCGGACTGGGCGCTGATCTTTGCCCTGCGTCTCGCGGTGCTGTTCTCGCTGCGGCGAACCGACATGGATGTGTCGCAGATCGAGTGCCAGGCGAGCGGCAGCGGTTATGAGATCACATTGCTGCGAACCTGGCTCGATGAGCATCCACTGACCGAAGCGGCGCTGGAGGCCGAAGCGGAGGAATGGAACGCGCTGGGAATGAATTTCGCGATCCGTGCCTTGCACGGCGACCAGGCGCGCGCCGCCAGCGCCGGACAATAGCTCACAGCAAATCGGGCGACATAGCGGCGCGCAGCACGGTTTGCAGCTCGCCGCCGCGATTGCGCGTCGAAAACCACCAAAGCGCTCCCTTTTTCACCGGCCAGCCGGCGACGTGGCCGGTGAGCACGCGCGCCGCCACCTCGCCCAGTGTCGGCTGATGCCCGACCACCACCACGGCCCGCGCGTTGTCCGGCCAGCCCGCCGCCGCCAGCACGTCCGCCGGCGAAGCATGAACGCCGAGTTTCGCCGAGGTGTTTATTTTCATCCCCAGCGCTGCGGCGGTCTGTTGCGTGCGCACTGCGGGGCTGGCAATCAGGGTGCAGTCCGCCGGCAGGCGCTGGCGCAGCCAGCGGGCCATCTGGTCCGCCTGCTTGCGCCCCTTGCCGGTGAGGGCGCGCGCGGCATCGGGGGCGCCGTCTTCCGCCTCGGCATGCCGCCATAAAATCAGGTCCATGCGGGTCTTTCCCGTTCGATTGACATCAAGGATGTAAGGCCATGGCCGCCCGGTCCGGCCGAATGCCAGTATATGATGAGACCCTATTCCAGCAATGGAGTGCGCGCGCAAACCAAAAAAGGAGAGCAACGTGGCCAAAGGCGTGGAGGGGGTTTACAAGATCGTCGAAGTCATCGGAACCAGCAAGATTTCGTGGGAAGAGGCAGCCAAGAATGCCGTGACCACCGCTTCAAAGTCGCTGCGCGATTTGCGCATCGCCGAAGTGGTCAAGCAGGATCTGAAGGTGGAGAACGGCAAGGTCACGGCTTACCGGACCCGGGTGCTGCTGTCGTTCAAGTACGAAGCGTGAGATGCATCGGTCGCGGCGGAGGGCGCCGCGGCTTCATTTCTTGGCGGACACCGAAATGGCTTTGCGGACGAACGCCTTGCGTTCTTCCTTATCCGATATTTCCTCGGCGATCAGCAGGTAGAGTTCCGATTCGTCGCGGGCTTTCGCCGCGGCCCGCCTGATCACCACTTTGGCGACGGCGCCGATATGGCGGGCCAGGTCCGACTCGGCGCGAGCGAGCGTGACGGGATCGAATTTCGCCAGGGCGGTGAGCGAATCGACCCGGGTCGTCGCCCGGGCCGGCGCGCCGCTGGGCGTGGACTTGTCGCCCCCGGCGAAACGCTTCTCGAACGCCGTGCGCGCCGCGGCGTCGCTGATTTCGCCAGCCAGGGTGGCCACCAGTTCGGGCTGGGTGAACGATCGTTTTGCCGCGGATTTGAGCACCACTGCGGCAATGGGGCCGAGGTGCTTCGCCAGTTCGGCTTCGAGGCGCTTCAGCAACTCGGGGTCGAAGCGTGCCTGCGCCAGCACCGTTGCGCTGGTCGGCTGAGAATTCACGGGCGCTGCGGGCTCAAAAGCGATTTCGTTGGCGCCATCGGCCGCGGCGGCGCCGAGCAGGGCCGAGCGCAACTCCTGTGCCGATTGCGGCCGTTGCGCTTCATCCGGCGTGAGCGCCCAGTCGATGGCGGCAAGCACGCTGACGCCGTAGCGGCCCCGGTCGGCGGCCTGCAGCGCCGGGACCAGCACGTCCTGGCGAACCCGCGCCGCGGCCTCGACCGGCTTGTTGCCGGTGACCATCCAGTACATCACGCCGCCCAGTGCGTACAGATCGCTCCATGGTCCCTGCCTGCCATGCGCGTGGTATTGCTCCAGCGGCGCATATCCCGGCGATACGATGGCCGTCAGTTCGCCCGTCTGGGCGCCGAAGTTGCGCGCCGATCCGAAATCGATCAGCACCGGCGATCCGTCCTCGCGGATGAATATATTCCCGGGTTTGATGTCGCGATGGAGATACCCGGATCGGTGGATCGTTTCCAGACCGTCCAGCAGCGGCCCGACCATCGACAGCAGCGATTCGGCGGTAATCGGCCGGCGCGGGCCGATCCAGTCGGCGAGGGGCAGGCCGTTGACGAATTCCATCACCATGTAGGCGGTGCTGTTCGCCTGGAAAAAGCGCATCACCCGGACGATATTGGGGTGGCGGAACGAGGCGACGGTGCGCGACTCGTCCAGAAACCGTTCCAGCCCCCACTGGAAGGTTTCGCTCGAGTCCGCGGATTTGGGCTTTACCGTGCCATCGTCGGCGCGTACGGCGAGATCGCCCGGCAGGTATTCCTTGATGGCGACCCGCACATCGAGGTTCGAGTCGGTGGCGAGGTAGGTCAGCCCGAACCCGCCCACTCCGAGCGTTTTTTCGATCCGGTATTCCTGGATGCGGGAGCCCGCGGTCAGTTCGAGTTCCACGGCTAGCGGGCCGGGCGTTCAGGCCTGGTCGATCAGGCTGATGGCCTTTTCGAGGCTGCGGCGCATGCGGTTGAAGGAGCGGCCGAGCAGCGCCACTTCGTCCTTGCCGGACTCCGGCAGCTCCGGAATATTCATCTCGCCGACGCTGATCTTGTCGGCGGCATCCGCCATCGTCGTGATCGGCCGGACGATCATCAGGGACAGCATGATGTTGAGGATGATGAACAGCACCACGAACACGGCGGTGAGCGAGGCCATGAACGTATAGAACGCGCGGTTCGCGTTTGCTATCGGCAGCGACATCGGCACCGACACCACCTGGGCTCCGATTACTTCATTGAGCTTCCAGCCGAAGCCGTTGTTCGGTCCGTACAGTTTCACCATCGCCGCCGGGGCGATGTCCGGCGTGGTGTGGCAGGCGAGGCAGGCCGCATCCTTGATCTGGAACGGCCGGGCCAGATAGAGCGACATGCCCGTAGGCGTCATGCGGATGCCCGAAATGTCGGGGCGGGCGGAATTGTTGCGAAAATCGTTGACGATATCGGCCTCCCAATCGACCGCCCGGTTGCGCGGATTGGTGGGGTTGAGCGCCGCTTCCTTGTAGGAATAGTCCGGATACTTCTTGCGCAGCTGGCTCATGATCTCCGTGGCGGCGAACGCGGGCACGCCCTGGGGCAGGAACTCGTCTTCTTTCGGGGCCAGCTTGTCGCGCACCTGGCTGACGGTGTACTGGCGCATCGACAGTGCCGCTTCCATCATCACGCCGGCACTGCGCAGCACCTCTTCGCGCGCGTTGCGATGCAAAAGGTCGTAGGAAACGTACCCGCTGACCGCCAGTCCGAGCACGAACACCACCAGCAAAACCAGGTTGAATTTGAGCCGCAGTCCCATTTCGCCCCTCCCAAGGTTTGCGCCGGGTGCCGCCCGCGGCGCCTATCGGCATGTTCGGCGCAGTATACGCCGGCCGGCGCTGACCGATATACGCAATGGCCAGGGGCGGCCGAATGCGGGCGCGAGGGAGCGGCTTGCCGGCGCCGCGCCGTATGGGTCAGTCGCTGTGCCGGCGGGACGGGCAGTCGTGTTTGGTGCAGTCCGCGTACAGGTACAGGGAATGCTCGCGGATGGCAAACCCGCGGTCCCTGGCGACGCGGTTCTGGCGCTTTTCGATGTCCGCGTCGTAGAACTCCTCGACCCGGCCGCATTGCAGGCAGACCAGATGATCGTGATGACCGCCTTCCCTCAGTTCAAACACCGCCTTGCCGGATTCGAAATGATGACGCTCGAGTATGCCGGCCTGCTCGAACTGGGTCAGCACCCGATATACCGTTGCCAGTCCGATATCGAGACCTTCTGTCATCAAGCTGCGATATACGTCCTCGGCAGCCAGATGCCTGACCTTGCTGTTCTCGAACAACTTCAGGATGCGCAGCCGCGGCGCGGTCGCCTTGAGCCCGCTGGTCTTCAGATCGTGTGGATTGACGTCGGACAAGATATCCGGGGCGTGTGGCACTGAATGAGAGAATCGGAGGCCGCAGAATCGCGGGGGCTTTCCGCTATCATATAGCGATTTCAGGACGACAAGAAGCGGCCCGAAGGGCACCATCACACATGAGAATAGTCCAGGCACTGACTTTGCTGTCGCTCGCCGGCTGCAGCTACGTTCCCAACGTCATCGCGCCGCATCGCATCGAGATCCAGCAGGGTAATTATGTGACCCAGGAAATGGTTGCCCGGCTCAAACCGGGAATGACAAAAGAGCAGGTTCGCTACGTCCTCGGTACGCCGCTGGTGGCGGACGTGTTTCGCGACGATCGCTGGGACTATGTATTTGTCCGCCAGCGCGCAAATGAAAGGCAAGTGGAGCAACGCCGCATTACGATCCACTTCGCCGAGGGAAAGCTGGCGCGCATCGCCGGGGATGTGGTGGCGATGCCGTCGCAAGACCCGGGTGCCGCCGGTGCTCCGCCGAAGCCGGAGCCGGCGCCATGAGAGTCGCCATCGCCGGCAGCGGCGGCCGCATGGGGCGCACGCTGATAGAGGCGGTGCTCGGCGACGCCAGCCTGTCTCTTTGCGGCGCGCTGGAACTCGCGGGCAGTCCGCTGATCGGCAAAGACGCCGGCGAACTTGCCGGAACGGCACCCTGCGGCGTCACCGTCTCGGATGATGTTGCCCTGACCGTTGCCCAGGCCGACTGTCTGATCGATTTCACCCGGCCGCAAGGCACGCTTGCCCATCTGGCTGCGTGCGTCAAATCCGGCACCCGCATGATCATCGGCACCACCGGACTGTCCGAGGAGGACAAGCGTCTCATCAGCGGTGCCGCGCGCAGCATCGCGATGGTGTTCTCACCCAACATGGCGGTTGGCGTCAATGTGGTGTTCAAGCTGGCTGAGGTGGCCGCCCGGGCACTTGGCGAAGGGTTCGACGTGGAAATCATCGAGGCCCATCACCGTCACAAGGTGGACGCTCCCTCCGGGACGGCACTGCACCTGGGAAAAATCGTCTCGGAGGCGCTCGGCCGGGACCTGTCGCGCGCCGCGCAACACGGCCGGCAGGGCGTGACCGGGGAGCGCGATCCGGCAACGATAGGCTTTCACGCGATTCGCGGCGGCGACATCGTCGGTGAACACACCGTGCTGTTTGCCGGTCCGGGTGAACGGGTCGAAGTCGTGGTGCGATCGGGCAACCGGCTGACCTATGCGCTGGGGGCGCTGCGGGCGGTGAAATTTCTCGAAAACAAACGCGCCGGCCTGTTCGACATGCAGGACGTGCTCGGCCTGCGTTGAATTCCGGCGGCGCTGCCGTGGCCTTCAAGACACGCCGGGCAACCTTCAAGAGCCTTCCGCTGGCCCGCTGAGCGCGACAGGCGTTCAGGTTGCCGAGACATGTGTCCAGGCATGGTCGATCTCGTCGAGCAGTTCGTCGCCGTTCTGCAGCCGTTTCGCCGGATCCTTCGCCATCATCCGTGCCAGCAGTGTCTGATACGACGACAGCGCCTCGGGAAGGCGTGGCACCGCGGCATGGATGTGCATTGAAATCAATTCGGTCAGCGTTTCGGCGACGTAGGGTTTTCTGCCGGTCAGCATCTCAAAGAAAATTGCGCCCAGACTGTAAATGTCGCTGGCGCCGCTGACCGCCCAGCCTTCGACTTGCTCCGGAGAGATGTACGAGGGCGTGCCGAAGGCCTCCCCGTGCATCGTTTGTGCCGCCTGGTCGGCGATTCGTTTCGCCACGCCGAAATCCGCAAGCACCAGCAAGCCATCGTCGCGCAGCATGAAATTGCCGGGTTTGATGTCGCGATGCACGATGCCGAGCCGATGGATTTCGGCCAGTGCGCTGGCCGCCTGCGACAGCAGCGACAACGCCTGGCGCGTGGTCAGGCCTTGCGCCATCGCCTCCTTGAGGGTGCCGCCGGAGAAATATTCCATGGCCAGGAACGCGTAATTGTCGCTGCAACCCTGATCGTAGATTTTCACCACATGCCGGTGGTCGATGCCGGACATGATGGTGAATTCCTTGACGAACCGCTTGAACATGTCCAGGTCGCGACTGCCTTTCATGTCGAGAATCTTCAGAGCCAGCTGTTCCCCGTTGGCATCGCGCCTGGCAAGATAGACGCTCGACATGCCCCCTTCGCCGATTTTCCTGAGGATGGTGAAGCCCTTGATGCGCAGGGTGCGGCCTCTTGCGGTGGCATTCTGCAGATCCTGGGTGATTTCGCCTAGCGCGTCGTTGAGCGCCGCCCTGGCCGCATCGACGGCGATCTGCGCGTTCGCCGAAAGGGCCTCCTGTACCTCCCGGGGCAGTTCCACACTGGTTTCATCAGCCGCGTCCGATTCGAGCGCCAGCAGCTCCACCGCCATGATGCGACCCGTTCGCCCGCGCAATTCGACGTCTTCCCGGCGGCCGGTGCGCACTGTTCCCGCGAATTTGATGACTGCGTCGCTGGCGGCGATGGTCCATCCCAACTCGCGCGTTTTGCCCTGCAAGCGGGAGGCGACATTGACGGAGTCGCCGATGGCGGTCCACTCCGCCCGGCCCATCGAGCCGACATGACAGAACACCACCTGGCCGCTGTGCATTCCGATGCCGATACCGAACTCGGGCAGGCCCAGGTCGGGAAAGCGCTCCGCCACCCAGGTGCGGAAACGCTGGGACGCGGCGACCATCTCCAGCGCCGCGTGCGTGCCGCGCTCGGCGTGGTGCGCCCGTGATTTTCCGTCGCCCGGCTCGAATACCGCCATGACCCCGTCGCCGATGAACTTGCTGATCCTGCCGCCGTGCCGCACGATGGGCTGGCAGGCTTGGGCGTAGTAGGCGTTCAGCATCTCGGCGGTGTCCGACGCGGACAGGCGCTCCGAATAGGTGGTGAAGTTGCGAATGTCGCTGAACAGGATGGTCGCCTCGGAAACTTTTCCGGTTTCACCCGCAGCAAGCTGCTGCGAGCGCTTTTCGGTCTCGGTCTCGGTCTCGGCCTCGGTGCCGGCAAGACTGCTGCGGAAACGCGCCCGCATCAAGTCCTTGTCCTCCACCATCCGCTCGGAAATGGCCTGCTCCATCGCGTCCTGCTTGATCAGACGGGAGCGGACCGCGTCGAGCAACTCGTCGCGCGTGAACGGTTTTGGCAGGTAATCGTCGGCGCCGAGATTCATGCCGCGCCGCATATTGGCGCGGTCATCGAGAGCGGTCAGTAAAATGAAGGGGGTCGCGCCGAAACGCGCGTCTTCCCGCAACGCCGCCAGCACGCCGAAACCATCGAGTTCGGGCATCATCACGTCGGAGATGATCAGGTCGGGGACGATTTCCCTGGCGCGTTCCACGCCGATCCGTCCGTTTTCCGCGGCCGTGACGGCGAATCCCTCGGCGCGCAGCATCAACGACAGGTTGGTGCGAATGCCGGGTTCGTCTTCGATGACAAGAATTTTTTTCATGATTGGCGGCGCCCGGCCCGAGTTGCGGCAGTGCTCCGGGTCAGCCGGGGGCCACGGGGGCGCCGGCAGCAAGGGGTTGCAGCGGGGGTTGCAGCGGGGGTTGCAGCGGCAGGATGACGCTGAACGTGGTGCCCCGCCCGACCGCGCTGTCAAACCGGATCCGGCCGCCGTGCAGCTCGACGGACTTTTTCATGATGGCGAGGCCAAGGCCGGTCCCGGGGCGGTTATCGACGTTCGAGGCGCGCTGGAAGCTTTCGAACATCCGTGGCTGGTCCTGCGCCGGGATGCCGATGCCCTGATCGGCCACTTCGATAACGGCTTCGTCGCCGCGCTGCGTCAAGCTCAGCCTGATCTCGCTTCCCGGAGGGGAATACTTGGCCGCATTCGACAACAGGTTGTTCAGTATGTGTCGCAGCAGCTTCTCGTCCATGACCACCTGCTCGGGCGGAAAGTCATGCTCATATTTCAGCACGTGATGTTTCGCTTCTCCGATGTGAAGGTCGTGCACGACCTGCTTGCAGAGCAGTTTCAGGTCGAGCGGCGCCAGGCTCAGCTTCAGCACCCCCGACTCGGCCTTGCCGACGGTGAGAATGTCATCCAGCAGCGCTCCCATGCGCTTGGTGCCTCCCTGAATGCCACGCAGCAGGTCAAGTTTTTCCTCCGCCGACAGGTTGTCCGGATAATGTTCCAGCAGTTCTGCCGACGAGAGTATCGTTGCCAGCGGCGTGCGAAATTCGTGTGATGCGGTCGAAACGAACTTCGACTTCATCTCGGACAATTCTTTCTCGCGCTGCAACGAGATCAGCAATTCGGTCTCCGCCCGCTTTCGGGCGCTGATGTCGTCCAGGGCAATGATGGCGCCCAGCTTTGGGGTGGCCCGGTCGAAAGGACGCCCCTCGAGCAGTCCCCAGAAGGTGGATCCGTCCTTGCGTCGCAACTCGTGTTCGTGGGAAGACACCTCATCGCGTGCGTAAGCCGCTTGCGTCGCTTTCTCGACCGCGTCCCAGGTCTTGTCATCCTCGTACCAGAGGCGGGTCGGCTGGCCGATCATTGCCTCTCCCGGGTAGCCGAACAGATCGGCGAAGGCGCGGTTGCATTTCTGGACCACGCGGTCCCTGACGACCGCGAGGCCGATCGAAGTGGTATCGAAGATGAGTTGTTGCTCCGCCAGTGCCGCGCGCACCGATCGCTCTGCGATTGTCAGCTTGTCGAGAAGGGTGGCGTTTTCCGCCCCCATGCGCAGCGTTTCCTGCAGGGCGCGGTTCGAGGAGAGGTACAGGCCGAGCAGGCCGGCGGAGAACACCAGAATCAGCAGGCCGGCCGACGCATTGAAAGCACCCCCTTGGGAAAACAGCACCCCGATGAGCGGCGCGAGAACAGGCGTGATGAAACACGCGAAAGCCTTGGGACTGGGGGCAAGGGAGGCCGGCAATCCCATGGCCATGCTGCCGATGAGGCTGGTGAGCAGCAGTTCGTGAATCTGCGAGCGGCCGGTGAAAAACAGCAGTGTGGACAGCCCCCAGGCGGTGCCGACCAGCGCGGCAACGCCGCAAAACGCGCTTTCCCATTGCGCCGCGGCTTCGGGCGGGGGTGAACTGCGTCGATAAAGCCGCGCCAGCGCCACGCGCACCACGCATGCCAGGGCTATCCAGCCGAGCCAGGCGACAATGAGCTCGGTGCTGGCATAGCCGATGAGCGCGAACGACGCAATCGCTGCGGCCACGACAATGGCCGGAATATCGTTTCCGGACAAACGATATAACAGAGATACGCGCTCAGACAGATGTTCCTGCGGCGGAAGCAGGGAAAATCCATGACCAGTCACAGCGGTTGTTGCAATCATGAGGACGGTGCGGCCGAAAAACGCGATGCGCCATGCTACGCGGCCCGCTCACGGCCAACAAGCGCCTTTGACCGCAGGAATGCCGATTTAACGTGATTTCACCGCAGAGGGTGCCCGGAGGATCGGATTGAATGCGGATGCATCCCCAAGCTATAATCTCAAGGCTTTGCCGGGGCGGCCTTGCCGGACCCCGGGCCACCCGCCCGGCCAGCGTTCCATCCGGACTTGCTGCTGCCGGGTTTCCTGATGCTCACAAACCCTGGATCTTCTGTTGCCGTCGTACCCCAACGCAATCCTCGCTCTCGCCGACGGGACCATTTTCAAAGGCAAGGCCATCGGTGTCGAGGGCATTGCATCGGGGGAAGTGGTGTTCAACACCGCGATGACGGGTTATCAGGAAATACTGAGCGATCCTTCGTACTGCCGGCAGATAGTCACGCTGACCTATCCGCACATAGGCAACACGGGCACCAACGCGGAGGACGACGAATCGGACGCCATTCACGCCGCCGGGCTGGCCATCCGTGACCTGCCGCTGATGGTGTCGAACTGGCGCTCGCAGATGCCGCTGGACCGGTATCTGCGCGAAAAGAACGTCGTCGCCATCGCCGGCATCGATACGCGCAAACTGACGCGGTTGTTGCGTGAGAAGGGGGCGCAAAGCGGCGCCATCATGGCCGGGACGGTCGATGCGCGGGAGGCCATCGAGGCGGCTCGCGCCTTTCCGGGGCTTACCGGCCTGGATCTCGCCAGATCAGTCAGCACGCGCGACGCGTACCAGTGGACCGGCGGCACCTGGACGCTTGCCCATGGGTACGGCGGTGAAGCGGCGCGGGGCGCGGCCGAGCCGCAATCGCGGCTGCGGGTGGCAGCCTACGACTATGGGATCAAACGGAACATTCTGCGGATGCTTGCCGCGCGCGGTTGTGATGTGACGGTGTATCCGGCGCAAACGCCGGCCGCCGCAGTGATGGCGGCATCGCCCGAGGGCGTGTTCCTTTCAAATGGGCCGGGCGACCCGGAGCCGTGCAGTTATGCGATCGAGGCCATCCGGGAAATCATCAGCACCGACATTCCCGTCTTCGGTATCTGCCTGGGGCACCAGCTGATGGGGCTTGCCGCCGGCGCGCGGACGATGAAAATGAAATTCGGTCACCACGGCGCGAATCATCCGGTGAAAGACCTGGACAGCGGCAAGGTGGTCATAACCAGCCAGAATCACGGCTTCGCCGTGGATCCGGCATCCTTGCCCGAAGAGGTTCGCGCCACGCATGTTTCCCTGTTCGATGGCAGCCTCCAGGGTTTGTCATTCAGGTCTCATCCGGCATTTTGTTTTCAGGGGCACCCCGAAGCCAGTCCCGGCCCCCAGGACATCGGCTACCTGTTCGACCGGTTCACCCGGTTGATAATCGAAAAGCGCAACCGGTGACGCGCGAACGCGGTCGGCGGCGCACGCAATCGTCCTGCGGCGGGGGGCGAACCTAGCCATGCCAAAGCGCACCGACATCAACAGCATTCTCATCATTGGCGCGGGTCCGATCGTCATTGGCCAGGCATGCGAATTCGATTATTCCGGCGCGCAGGCGTGCAAGGCGCTGCGGGAGGAAGGCTACCGGGTGATCCTGGTGAACTCCAATCCCGCCACCATCATGACCGACCCGGACATGGCGGATGTCACCTACATCGAGCCGATCAACTGGCAGGTGGTCGAATCCATCATCGCCAAAGAAAGGCCAGACGCCCTGTTGCCCACCATGGGGGGCCAGACCGCGCTCAACTGCGCCCTCGATCTGACGCGCCACGGGGTCCTGGAAAAATACGGCGTGGTCATGATCGGGGCCTCCCGGGAAGCGATCGACAAGGCGGAGGACCGGGAAAAATTCAAGCAGGCGATGACGCGTATCGGCCTGGAGTGTCCGCGCTCGGCCCCGGCGCACTCGCTGGAAGAAGCACTGCAGGTTCAGGCCGTGATCGGCTATCCGGCGGTGATCCGGCCATCCTTCACCATGGGCGGCTCCGGCGGCGGCATCGCCTACAACCGTGAGGAGTTTCTCGCCATCTGCGAACGCGGGTTCGACGCATCGCCGACCCGGGAACTGCTGATCGAGCAATCGGTCATCGGCTGGAAAGAGTTCGAGATGGAAGTGGTCAGGGACCGCAACGACAACTGCATCATTATCTGCTCGATCGAAAACCTCGACCCGATGGGGGTGCATACCGGCGATTCGATCACCGTCGCGCCCGCGCAGACGCTGACCGACAAGGAATACCAGTTGATGCGCAACGCCTCGATCGCGGTGCTGCGCGAGATCGGCGTGGAGACGGGCGGCTCCAACGTGCAATTCGCCATCAATCCTGCGGATGGCAGGATGCTGGTGATTGAAATGAATCCCCGGGTTTCCAGGTCCTCCGCTCTGGCCTCCAAGGCGACCGGATTTCCGATTGCCAAGGTGGCGGCCAAACTCGCCGTTGGCTACACGCTGGACGAACTCGCCAATGAGATCACCGCGGGCGCCGGTGGTCCGGTCATGCCGGCTTCGTTCGAGCCCAGCATCGATTATGTCGTGACCAAGGTGCCGCGATTCGCCTTTGAGAAATTTCCGCAGGCGGATAAACGCCTGACAACGCAGATGAAGTCGGTGGGCGAGGTGATGGCGATCGGCCGCACCTTCCAGGAATCGCTGCACAAGGCGCTGCGCGGCCTGGAGACCGGGGTGGACGGCTTCAATCTGAAGAGCGTCGATCCCGAAACGATAGACGAGGAACTGGCGAACCCGACGCCGGAGCGGCTCTGGTATGTGGCCGACGCGTTCGGCGTGGGCATGACCCTGGAGAGGGTGCATCAGCTGACCCGTATCGATAGATGGTTTCTCGCCCAGATCAGGGAGATCGTCGATCTGGAACTGGATATCGAGACCCGGGAACTGGGCTCGCTCGATGCGGCGGCGCTGCGCGAGTTGAAACGCAAGGGATTCTCCGACCGCCGGCTCGCCCATCTGCTGAAAACGACCGAAGACAGGGTCCGCGGCCGGCGCCACGCTCTCGGAGTACGGCCGGTATACCGGCGCGTCGATACCTGTGCCGCGGAGTTCGCCACCGCGACCGCGTATCTGTATTCCACCTACGAAGACGAATGCGAAGCAAACCCGACCGGCCGCAACAAGGTGATGGTGCTGGGCGGAGGGCCGAATCGTATCGGTCAGGGCATCGAATTCGACTATTGCTGCGTGCACGCGGCACTGGCGCTGCGCGAAGACGGTTACGAGACCATCATGGTCAATTGCAATCCGGAAACGGTCTCCACCGACTACGACACGTCGGACCGGCTGTATTTCGAGCCGCTCACCCTGGAGGACGTGCTCGAAATCGTGGACAAGGAAAAGCCCTGCGGGGTCATCGTTCAGTACGGCGGCCAGACGCCGCTCAAGCTGGCACGCGATCTGGAGAAGAACGGCGTCCCCATCATTGGCACCAGCCCGGACATGATCGACTGCGCCGAGGACCGCGAGCGCTTTCAAAAGCTGCTGAACGACCTCGGTTTGCGGCAGCCGCCCAACCGGACCGCGCGCAACGACAAGGATGCGCTGCGCATGGCCCAGGAGATCGGCTATCCGCTTGTGGTGAGGCCCAGTTACGTGCTCGGCGGGCGCGCCATGGAGATCGTTCACGAACAGCGCGACCTGGAGCGCTACATGCGCGAAGCGGTCAAGGTGTCGAACGATTCCCCGGTGCTCCTGGACAGATTCCTGAGCGATGCGACGGAGATCGACGTCGATGCCATCAGCGACGGCGAGCGCGTGCTGATCGGCGGCATCATGGAGCATATCGAGCAGGCCGGAGTGCATTCCGGCGATTCCGCCTGCTCGCTGCCGCCATACTCCTTGTCCTCATTCGTGGAGCGCGAAATACGGCGCCAGACCGTGGCTCTGGCGCGCGCACTGAATGTCATCGGGCTGATGAACGTGCAGTTCGCCATCCAGCGCGATACGGTGTATGTGCTCGAGGTCAACCCGCGCGCATCGCGCACCGCGCCCTTTGTATCCAAGGCAACCGGATTGCCGCTCGCCAAAATCGCCGCGCGCTGCATGGTGGGCCAGTCGCTCGACCAGCAGGGCGTGCTGGACGAAGTGATACCGCCCTATTTCTCGGTCAAGGAAGCGGTGTTTCCGTTCATCAAGTTTCCCGGTGTCGATTCGATTCTCGGGCCGGAGATGAAATCCACCGGCGAAGTGATGGGCGTCGGACGCACGTTCGGCGAGGCTTACGTCAAGTCGCAACTTGCTGCCGGCGCGAAGCTGCCTCGAGGCGGAAACGCCTTCATCAGCGTCCGGGACGCTGACAAGCTGGCGGCTGTGGAGACGGGTCGGGAACTGCGCGAACTGGGTTTCTCCCTCATTGCCACGCGCGGAACGGCGGCGGTCCTGCAAGCGCATGGCATCGCGGCGACTGTCGTAAACAAGGTGGCAGAGGGACGCCCGCACATCGTCGACATGATAAAGAACGGCGAAATCAGCCTGATCGTCAACACCGTGGAGGAGAAGCGCAGCGCGGTCTCCGACTCGCGTTCCATCAGGACCAGCGCGGTGCAGCAACGCGTCACCTACTACACCACCATGGCGGGGGCGCGGGCAGCGTGCGCGGGGATTCGCCACGTTCAGGCGCCCGTTCCGTACGATCTGCAGAGCCTCCACGCAAGCTTGCGCTGATGCTGCAAAGCGGCTTCGTTATGTGGTAACTTGGCAACACTGCCCCGGTCCGCGCCGATCTCGGTGGGCAACCCGCGCCGTTGCCCGGGCACCTTCCCCGCAGCACACTCTTGATTCGACGGTTGCTATTTTTGAGATATTGACATGAGCAAGTACCCGATTACCGTTGCCGGGGTCGAAATGCTGAAACAGGAACTGCACCGCCTGAAGACGGTAGAGCGTCCCGGCACCATCGCGGCCATTGCCGAGGCGCGCTCGCACGGCGATCTGTCGGAAAACGCCGAGTACGATGCCGCGAAGGAAAAGCAGAGCTTTGTCGAAGGCAGGATCGCGGAGGTCGAATCGAAGCTGGCGAATGCGCAGATCATCGATCCGAAACTCCTCGATGCTGACGGGCGCTGCGTGTTCGGCGCAACCGTGGACCTGGAAGACATGACGGCATCGGAACAGGTCACCTACCAGATCGTGGGGGACGACGAGGCGGACATCAAGAAGGGCAAAATCTCGATCGGCTCTCCCATCGCCAGGGCGCTCATCGGCAAATATGCCGGCGACACCGTCGATGTGCAGACGCCGGGGGGCGTCAGGCAGTACGAGATCCTGGACGTGCGCTACGGCTAGTCCGCGCGGGCCGGAGCGTTCCTCGCGATCAGCGGCGCTTGCGGGGTCGTACGTGAACAGGAAAAGCAAATCGAAGGCCTACATGCGCGAACATGTGGCTGATCCCTACGTGCAGCGCGCCCAGGCCGCCGGATACCGTTCCCGCGCCGCCTTCAAGCTTCTTGAAATCGATGCGAAAGACAAACTCATTCAAGGTGGTCAGCACGTCGTCGATCTCGGTGCGGCACCCGGCAGCTGGTCGCAGGTATTGATCGAGCGGATCGGCAAGGAAGGCCGGGTGGTGGCAGTGGACCTGCTGGAGATGGTGCCGATTGCCGGCGTGCACGCCATTCAGGGTGATTTCAGAGAGGATGGTGTGCTGGAACAGATGGAAGCCGCGCTGGCCGGCCGTAAAGCGGACCTTGTGGTTTCCGATATGGCCCCCAACCTAACCGGGGTGGACGCCACTGATCAGGCACGCAGCGCGCATTTGTGCGAACTGGCGCTCCAGTTTGCCCGGACGCATCTCTCGGCCGAGGGCGCTTTGCTGATGAAGTCGTTTCAGGGAGCCGGATTCGCCGAGGTGCTGGCGTCGATGCGCGCGGCCTTCAGAAGCGTCGTTTCCCGAAAACCCAGGGCTTCACGGGACCGGTCCACGGAAATGTACCTGCTCGGCCGTGGCCTGGTGGGTCCGTTGGACCGGTAAATCCCTGATTCGAAAATGGATTCAGAACACAGCACCGCCTCTAGAATGTGTTTAGAATGACCCTGCTGCCCCACGCTGTTCCCAAGGAGAGTACTTGAACAACCTTTTCAAGAATCTGGTCATATGGCTGGTGATCGGTCTGGTGCTGATGACCGTATTCAACCAGTTCAATACCCGGCAAACGGCGCAGAGCCCGATGGAGTACTCGCAATTCATCGAAGAGGTGAAAAGCGGGCGCATTGGCAAAGTCCTGATCGAGGGGCGCCAGCTCAAGGCAACGACCACCGACGGCAAGCGGGTTACCAGTTATTCGCCGGGCGACATCTGGCTGGTCTCCGATCTGCTCAAGTACGGGGTCAAGATCGAAGCGAAGCCCGAAGAGGAACCGTCGCTGCTGATGAATATTTTCGTGTCCTGGTTCCCGATGTTGTTGCTGATCGGTGTCTGGATATTCTTCATGCGCCAGATGCAGGGCGGGGGCCGCGGCGGCGCCTTCTCGTTCGGCAAATCGAAGGCGCGAATGGTGGATGAGGCCAACAACAACGTCACGTTTGCCGACGTGGCCGGCTGCGATGAGGCGAAGGAGGACGTATCCGAGCTGGTCGATTTCCTCAAGGATCCGTCCAAGTTTCAGAAGCTCGGCGGCCGCATTCCCAAGGGGGTGCTGATGGTCGGCAATCCCGGCACCGGCAAGACCCTGCTTGCCCGGGCAATCGCCGGCGAAGCGAAGGTGCCGTTTTTCGCCATATCGGGTTCGGATTTCGTCGAAATGTTCGTCGGGGTGGGCGCCGCGCGCGTTCGCGACATGTTCGATCAGGCGAAGAAGCACGCCCCCTGCATCGTTTTCATCGATGAAATCGACGCAGTGGGCCGGCAGCGGGGCGCCGGTCTGGGAGGCGGAAACGATGAACGCGAGCAGACACTGAATCAGTTGCTGGTCGAGATGGACGGTTTTGAAGGCACCACCGGCGTTATCGTGATCGCCGCGACCAACCGTCCGGACGTGCTCGATCCGGCGTTGCTGCGTCCCGGGCGATTCGACAGGCAGGTGGTCGTGCCGCTGCCTGACATTCGCGGACGCGAACAGATCCTGCTGGTGCATATGCGCAAAGTGCCGATGGCCCCGGACGTTCGCGCCGACATCATTGCGCGCGGCACGCCGGGATTCTCCGGCGCCGACCTGTCCAACCTGGTCAACGAAGCGGCCCTGTTCGCCGCGAGGATGAACAAGCGGCTGGTCGACATGGAAGATTTCGAGCGGGCCAAGGACAAGATCGTCATGGGCGCCGAGCGGCGATCCATGGTCATGCCGGAAGAGGAGCGCAGGAACACCGCTTACCATGAGTCCGGCCATGCGGTGGTCGCCAAGCTGTTGCCCAAGACCGATCCGGTGCACAAGGTGACCATCATTCCGCGCGGCCGCGCGCTCGGCGTCACCATGCAACTGCCGGAGGAAGATCGCTACAGCATGGATCGCGAGCGGCTCCTGTCCACCATCGCGGTGCTGTTTGGCGGCCGCATTGCCGAGGAAGTCTTCATGCACCAGATGACGACGGGCGCCTCGAACGACTTCGAGCGGGCCACCGAGATTGCGCGGCGGATGGTGACCCAGTGGGGCATGTCCCCGGAACTCGGCACCATGGTGTATGGGGAGAATGAGGGGGAAGTGTTTCTCGGCCGTTCCATCACCACCCACAAGAATGTTTCCGAAGCGACGCTGCAGAAAGTCGACGCCGAAATCCGCAGCATTATCGACGGTCAATACCGTCTCGCGCGCAAGCTCATTGAAGATAATCGCGACAAAGTTGAAGCGATGACCAAGGCCCTGCTGGAATGGGAAACCATCGACGCGGACCAGATCAACGACATCATCGCCGGCCGGCCCCCGCGTCCCCCGAAACCGGTATCGGCCCCCACGCAGCCGCCGAAACAGGATGGAGCGGGCGGCGGCGCCCCTGAACCTGCAGCTGCCTGAAATGTCCTGAAGCGCGCGGGGCGGGCAGTACACTGGTGCCCCGATGCGCATTTTTGGCGACCTTTCTTTTCCTTCGAAAAAACGCCGTGCTTCGCTGTGGCAGGTTTGAGCTGTCGCTGAAACGGCCGCTCATCATGGGCGTGGTAAACATCACGCCGGACTCTTTTTCCGATGGCGGGCAGTTTTTCGACGCGGCCCGGGCGATAGCGCATGCTTTCCGGCTGATCGAAGAGGGCGCGGACCTGCTGGACGTGGGCGGCGAGTCAAGCAGACCCGGCGCCCGATCGGTTCCCGCCGAGGAGGAACTTGTCCGGGTGCTGCCGCTGCTCAACGCGCTTCGAGACTCACCCATTCCGGTATCGGTCGACACCACCAAGCCACAGGTGATGCGCGCGGCGATGGACGCCGGCGCAGCGATGATCAACGACATCAGCGCGCTGAGCGCTCCCGGGGCCCTGGAGGCGATTGCATCCTCGGCTGAGGTGGCGGTTTGCCTGATGCATATGAAGGGCGAACCGAGCACCATGCAGCAAGCGCCGGTTTACGATGACGTGGTCAGCGAAGTGCTCGCCTTCCTGGCCGGCAAAGCCGGGGCGGTTGCGGCCGCGGGCATTGCCCGCGACCGAATCGTCGTGGATCCCGGGTTCGGCTTCGGGAAAACGCTCGCTCACAATCTGGAAATGCTCCGCCGCCTGGATGAATTCAACGCGATAGGGCTGCCGGTGATGGCCGGATTATCGCGAAAATCAACCCTGGGAAAACTCTCGGGGAAGCCGGTAACGGGCAGGCTTCCCGCCAGTATTGCCGCCGCTGTGCTGGCGGCCGAACGGGGCGCGCGAATCGTGCGCGTGCATGAGGTCGATGCAACGCGGGACGCGTTGTCGGTGCTGAATGCGCTCCTCGGGAACGATCGTCCCTGAGGCGACCCCGGCCTCGCGCGCATCGCGGCGGAGTGCGCCGAAATGGCTGGCGGCGCCTGCTAAAATGCACGTTGAACGGCGAAGGCTTTTGAAATGACAAGAAAATACTTCGGGACGGACGGCATACGCGGACGCGTCGGGGAACCGCCCATGACACCAGACTTTGTGATGCGCCTCGGCTACGCCGCGGGAGAGGTGCTGGTCAGGCGTGCCCGGCAAAATGGCTCCGGGCATGCAGCGGGCAAACGTCCCACGATACTGATCGGCAAAGACACTCGCATCTCCGGTTACATGCTGGAAGCGTCACTGGAGGCGGGATTTTCCGCGGCCGGTGTGGACGTGATATTGACCGGACCGCTGCCTACGCCGGCGGTCGCCTACCTCACGCGTGCCCTGCGCCTGCAGGCCGGCATCGTCATCAGCGCGTCGCACAACCCGTACGAAGACAACGGCATCAAGTTTTTCACCGAGGACGGCGGCAAGCTGCCCGATGAACTGGAACTCGAAATCGAGCAGGGACTGGCGCAGCCGATGCAATGCCACGAATCGGCTGCTCTGGGCAAGGTGCGCCGTGTCGAGGATGCCGCCGGACGCTATATCGAATTTTGCAAAAGTACGTTTCCCACCGCTCTGGACCTGCGCGGCATGAAGATCGTGATTGACTGCGCGCATGGCGCCACCTATCACATTGCCCCGCATGTGCTGCACGAACTCGGCGCGGACGTCATTCCGACCGGCGCCGAACCCAATGGCACCAACATCAACGACAAAGTAGGCGCCACCCATCCGGCGGCGCTGCAGCAGGCAGTGAAAACACACAGCGCAGATATTGGCATTGCGCTTGACGGCGACGGCGACCGCGTGATGATGGTCGACCGGCATGGCGCTTTGTACGATGGCGACCAGTTGCTCTATGTGATTGCCAAGGATCGGCTGCGTTCTATGGGTCTGAAGGGCGTGGTGGGCACGCTGATGACCAATCTCGCGCTCGAGCAGGCGTTCGCCAGGCTGGGACTCGGATTCGCCCGCGCCAGGGTGGGGGATCGCTATGTGCTCGAACTGATGCAGGAAAAAAACTGGGAGCTGGGCGGAGAAAACTCCGGGCACATCATCTGCCTCGACAAGCACACCACGGGCGATGGCATCGTGTCTGCGCTTCAGGTGCTCGCGTCGCTGCGGTCGCAGAACGTGCCGCTTGCGGCGATATGCAGTGAACTGACCCTTTTCCCCCAGATTCTGATCAATGTCCGGATCCCGCGCGGATTCGACTGGCAGGGCGCGAAGGATCTGCTGAAAGCGAAGGAAGACGCGGAACGCCAACTGGGGGATGCCGGCCGCATCCTGCTGCGGCCCTCCGGGACGGAGCCGGTTCTGCGGGTGATGGTGGAGGGGCGTGACGAAAACCGGATCGGGTCGGTGGCGCGGGAACTGGCGCGTAAAGTGGAAGTGGCTTCCGGCCAGTCGTGATGGACTGAATTTCACAGCCGGACTTTGGTAAGAAAACTGTCATGTGACTGTCACACATGCTCCCTAGACTCGGCTCCGAGCGGGAATGGTCCCGAGGACGAAAAGGAGCAATTCACATGAAATTGGATCAGCGCAGCCTTGCCGCGCTTGTCATTGGCGCGGCGTTTTCCATGCCGGCGCTCCCGCAGGTGGTCAAGGTTGACGGTTCGAGCACGGTATTCCCGGTCACCGAAGCGGTTGCCGAAGACTTTCAGAAGGCAAAGAAGGGAGCGATAAAAGTTACGGTAGGGATTTCCGGGACGGGCGGCGGCTTCAAGAAATTCTGCCGCGGCGAAACCGACATCTCCGATGCCTCCCGGCCGATCCTGAAACAGGAAATGGCCGACTGCAAGGCCGCCGGTATCGAATACTACGAACTGCCGGTTGCTTTTGACGCCCTCACCGTTGTAGTGAACCCGAAAAACACGTTCATCAAAAGCCTGTCGGTCGAGGAACTGAAAAAGATGTGGGAACCCGCCGCACAGGGCAAGATCACCCGCTGGAATCAAGTCAATCCGGCGTGGCCGAACGCTCCGCTCAAACTGTTCGGCGCCGGCGCGGATTCCGGAACGTTTGATTATTTCACCGAAGCCATCGTCGGGAAATCGAAGTCCAGTCGCGGTGATTTTACGGCCTCGGAAGACGACAACGTGCTGGTACAGGGCGTGTCGCGCGACGTAAACGCGCTTGGATTCTTCGGATTTGCCTATTACGTCGAGAACAAAGACAAGCTCAGGGCGGTGCCAATCGTCGAAAAGGCCGGTAAATCCCCGGTTGCGCCTTCCATGGAGAGCGTCCTCAAGGGTACTTATCAGCCCCTCGCCCGGCCTATCTTCATTTACGTCAGCAGCAAATCCCTTGAGAAGCCGGAAGTCAAGGAGTTCGTCCAGTTCTACATGACGCACGGGGCCAAACTTTCCAGGGAAGTGAAATACGTTCCCCTGCCCGAAGTGGCCTACACCAGTGGATGGAATCACATAGTCAAAGGCAGGAAAGGCACCGTGTTCGGCGGGGTTGCCGAAGTCGGCGTCACTATCGAGGAACTCCTTAAACGGGAAGCCAGGCCTTAGGAACATCCCGCCTGCAGGAACGGCCCGCGTGGAACCGGCGTTCCACGCGGATTCTTGTCATCCCACGGAATTTGCTTTCAAATGACCGCCGTCGCCACCAACACGCGAATTTCAGCGATGCAGATCAGTTCGACCGGCAAACGGCTTGCCAGGCGGCGGTCAAGGATTGTCCGCGAGCGGATAATCGAAGCCCTGCTGTTATTTGCGGCCTTGGTCTCGGTGTTCACCACGCTCGGTATCGTCTATATCCTGGTCAAGGAATCGCTCGTTTTTTTCCAGCAGGTATCGATCGTGGATTTCCTGACCGATACCCAGTGGACCCCCTTGTTCGATGATGCCCATTTCGGAATCATGGTGCTGCTGTCCGGCACGCTTACCAGTTCGCTCATTGCGCTCGGCGTGGCCATTCCGCTGGGCACCATCATCGCGATATATTTATCCGAATTTGCCCCTTTCAGGGTTCGCGAAGTCGCCAAGCCTTTTCTTGAACTGCTCGGGGGCGTGCCCACCATAGTCTATGGGTACTTCGCGCTGCTGTTCGTGACGCCGATTCTCCAGGCCCTGATTCCGGGGCTGCCTGGCTTCAGCCTGCTTTCCGCGGGGCTGGTAATGGGCATCATGATCATCCCCTACGTCAGCTCGATCAGCGAAGACGCAATGCGAGCGGTGCCCATGAACCTGCGCGAAGGCTCCTACGCAATGGGCGCGACCCGGTTCCAGACTGCGATCAGCGTCGTCGTTCCGGCTGCGTTTTCCGGCATCGCCTCGGCATATATCCTGGGTATATCCCGGGCCGTTGGTGAAACGATGATTCTTGCCGTTGCTGCCGGCATGCAGCCGAACCTGACTTTCAATCCACTTGAGCCGGCAGCAACCATCACTGCCTACATCGTTCAGGTGGCGCTCGGGGACCTGCCCCATGGATCAGTCGGCTATCAAACCATTTTCGCCGCCGGCCTGACCCTGATGCTGCTTACGCTGATCTTCAACCTTGCCGGACATGTGTTGAGAAAGAAATTCCGGGAGGCGTACTGATGGCTTCCAGGCCCGCAGAACTGAATCATATCCGCGTCCTGATCGCCAAGCACAAGCGCTGGGACATGCTGTTCGCCTTGATAGGCGTTCTCGCGCTGATGATAGGCGTGCTCACCTTTGTAGCGCTTTTTCTGGACATGGCAATGAAGGGCGCCGGCAGGCTCGACTGGGGATTCTTCACCTCCTTTCCCTCGCGCCGCGCCGGTGAGGCCGGCATACTGTCGGCATGGGTGGGGTCTTCCCTGGTCATGCTGGTCACTGCCATTATCGCCGTCCCACTCGGCGTGGCGTCCGGCGTTTATCTTGAGGAATACGCCGGGAAAAACTGGTTGACAGACATCATAGAAATCAACATCACCAATCTTGCCGGGGTGCCTTCGATCGTCTACGGGTTGTTGGCGCTGGGACTATTCGTCTATCAGTTTGGATTTGGCCAGAGCATTTTGTCCGCCGGGCTGACCCTGGCGCTGCTTATCCTCCCCGTAGTGATTGTCGCGACCCGCGAGGCTATCCGGTCGATTCCGCGACACATCCGCGAAGCCGCGTACGCGCTGGGAGCGACGCAGTGGCAAACGGTTAAAGATCACATATTGCCCTATTCGTCCGCCGGAATACTGACCGGCGTGATCATCGGCATGGCAAGAGCGATCGGGGAAACCGCACCGATCATCACCATCGGCGCCCTGACGTTCATCGCTTTCCTGCCCGGCAGTCCGCTTACCGCCGCGCCGCCGTTCCTCAACTTCGAATGGCTCACTTCGCCGTTCACCGTCATGCCCATCCAGATGTTCAACTGGACGTCCCGGCCGGAAGCCGCATTTCAGGTCAACGCAGCGGCCGCTGGTTTTGTCCTGGTGATAATGACCCTGATGATGAATGGACTTGCCATTTACCTGCGTTATCAACTCCGAAAGAACATCAAGTGGTGAACTCAACGGCCGCGATTGCGCCTCGCGACAGCGAACCACGGGAGGACACCGCTGCGTCGGCCGTCAAGGCCGAAGCGCAGGGGCTCAATTTCTTTTACGGCGACTACCGCGCCCTGAAGGACATCAACATGTCCATCCATGAGCAGAAGGTGACTGCGCTCATAGGACCCTCCGGCTGCGGGAAATCCACGTTCCTCAGATGCTTCAACCGCATGCATGATCTGTATCCAGGCAACCGGTACGAAGGGAACATCCAGCTGTTCCCCGACAATATGAATTTATTGAGTTCAGAGGTGGATCCGATCGAAGTGCGGATGCGCATCAGCATGGTTTTTCAGAAACCGAACCCGTTTCCCAAGTCGATATTCGAGAATGTTGCCTACGGATTGCGCGTTCGCGGCGAACGAAGCAGGCGGGTCCTGGAAGAAAAAGTCGAAGAGGCATTGAGAGGCGGTGCCCTCTGGGACGAAGTCAAGGACCGGCTCAATGACCTCGCGTTTAATCTGTCCGGGGGACAGCAACAGAGACTGTGCATCGCCCGCGCCTTGGCCACGGACCCCGAAATCCTGCTTTTCGACGAACCGACTTCGGCCCTGGATCCAATGGCTACGGCCAGCATCGAGGAACTCATCAACACGCTGAAGAGCAAGCTGACCATACTGATTGTCACCCACAATATGCAGCAGGCCGCCCGCGTGTCCGACTTCACCGCTTTCATGTACCTCGGCGAACTGATCGAGTTCGACGTCACCGACACGATTTTCATCAAGCCGAGAAAAAAAGAAACCGAGGACTACATCACCGGGCGTTTCGGCTGACGGCGCCCTCTGTCCACCTACCAGGCAGCGCAACACCTGAATTTCCCGGCGCTTTAAATTGACCGGGGCGTTACCGCGCAGTAAAATCAAGGGCTTTGATTGATCGGCCCGACTGGCGATAGCCGCGATGCGTGCCAAGCTTGTAGCAGGGAACTGGAAGATGCATGGCAGCCTTGCTGCCAACCAAGGGCTGATCGAGGCGCTGAAGAAAGCGCTCTCGCCGGCCGATGGCGCCCGCTGCGCGGTATGCGTCCCGTTCCCCTATCTGGCGCAGGTCGCCGCGGCCCTGACAAGCTCTGCGGTTGCCTGGGGTGCGCAGAACATCAGCGAATACGACAACGGCGCCTATACGGGCGAAGTCTCCGGGGCCATGCTTCGCGATTTCGGCTGTGTCTACGTGATCGTCGGCCATTCGGAGCGCCGTACGCTGTTTGGCGAAAATGACCGGGCCACAGCGGCCAAATTCCAGGCAGCGCAGCGGGTCGGTTTGACGCCGATTCTCTGCGTCGGCGAAACGCTGGCCGAGCACGAGAGCGGCGACACGGAGGCAGTAGTGACGCGCCAGCTCGATGCGGTTCTCGACCCGGCCGGGGTGTCGGCCCTGCGCCAGTCGGTGGTCGCGTATGAGCCGGTCTGGGCCATCGGCACCGGCAGAACCGCGACGCCGGCACAGGCGCAGGCGGTGCACGAACTGATACGCGAGCGGGTGGCGAAGCGCGACGGCGGCATGGCAAAGGATTTGACGATTCTCTACGGCGGCAGCGTCAAGCCGGCAAACGCGAAGGAGCTGTTCGCCATGCCGGACATCGATGGGGGCCTGATCGGCGGCGCCTCGCTGGTTGCCGAGGACTTTGTGGCTATTTGCCGCGCGCTCGCTTGAGGCGCAGGCGGAAAGAAGGATATGGATAACTGGTTGACCCTGATACTGGTGGTCCACGTGATCATCGCGCTCGGCATCATCGGGCTGGTGTTGCTGCAGCATGGCAAGGGCGCCGATGTCGGTGCGGCCTTCGGCAGCGGCGCCTCCGGCAGTCTGTTCGGCGCGACCGGATCGGCGAATTTTTTGTCGCGCACCACCGCGATACTTGCCGCGATTTTCTTTCTGACCAGCCTGGGACTGGCGTACCTCGCTACCCACAAGCCCAAGGCTGCGAGCGGGGGTGTCATGGATTCGGTGAAGGAGCAGCCCGTGTCTCCGGTACCGACGCCGTCCGTTCCGGCCGATGCCGGACGGGCGCCGGACGCCTCCGGATCGAAAGCCAACGAAGTGCCGAAGTAGTAAAATGAGCGGGTTTGACGCGAGCCCAGAGTCCGGATGCACGCCAGGAATCAAGCCCAGCCATGCCGACGTGGTGAAATTGGTAGACACGCCGTCTTGAGGGGGCGGTGGCGAAAGCTGTGCGAGTTCGAGTCTCGCCGTCGGCACCACGCATACAGGGATGCGGACCGCTACCGGTTCAGCTCCGGCAGTTACAGGGAAGGACTTTGATTCGTGACTCATAGTGCGATATCGCGGGCCGCTCAAGCCGCCATCGCATCCCTCTTGGTCAGCCGGAGCTGAGCCCGTGCTCGAAAGCTACTTTCCGGTTCTGCTGTTCATACTCGTCGGCCTGGCAATGGGCGTCGCGCCGATGACCGCCGGCTGGGTCGCCAGCAATATTCTGGGCAGCCATCGTCCCGACAGCGAGAAGCTCTCGCCGTACGAATGCGGATTCGAGGCATTCGAAGACGCGCGGATGAAATTCGACGTGCGCTATTACCTGGTGGCGATCCTGTTCATCCTGTTCGACCTGGAAATCGCGTTCCTGTTTCCGTGGGCGATCGTCCTGAACGAAATCGGCCTGTATGGATTCATTTCCATGATGATTTTCCTTCTTATACTGGTGGTCGGCTTCATTTACGAGTGGATGAAAGGCGCCCTGGAATGGGAATGAGCGGAGCAGGGACCAGAATGAGCGGAGCACGGATCAATGGGTGCATCTGAGAATCTGAGCCAGCAGGGATTCGTCACCACCTCGATCGACACGGTGGTCAACTGGACGCGCACCGGCTCGTTATGGCCGATGACCTTCGGCCTGGCGTGCTGCGCGGTCGAGATGATGCATGCCGGCGCATCGCGTTATGACCTGGACCGTTTCGGCATCGTGTTTCGTCCCAGCCCGAGACAGTCCGACGTGATGATCGTCGCCGGCACGCTGTGCAACAAGATGGCGCCGGCATTGCGCAAAGTCTACGACCAGATGGCCGAACCGCGCTGGGTGATCTCCATGGGATCGTGCGCCAATGGCGGCGGCTACTACCATTACTCGTATTCGGTGGTGCGCGGCTGCGACCGGATCGTCCCGGTGGACATCTACGTCCCGGGCTGTCCGCCCACGGCAGAGGCGCTGTTGTACGGCATCGTCCAGTTGCAGAACAAGATCAAACGCACCAACACGATCGCCCGTTAGCCGATTCCATGGCCGGAAACCTGCAACAGCTCGACACCAGCCTGCGGACTGCCCTCGCGACGCGCATCGTCAGCCTCGACCTTGATCTGGGTGAACTTTCGCTGGTGGTGAAGGCAGCCGATTACATCGCCGTGGCGCGGACATTGCGTGACGACCCGGCGCTGGGTTTCGAGCAACTGATCGACCTGTGCGGCCTGGACTATTCCGAATTCGGCGAATCCGGCCGGGAAGGACCGCGCTTTGCCGCCGTGTCGCACTTTCTTTCCCTGCGCCACAACTGGCGACTGCGGCTGCGGGTGTTCGCATCCGAGGATGATTTTCCCGTCGTGGACTCTCTGACCGGGGTGTGGCCCAACGCCGACTGGTACGAACGCGAAGCCTTCGACCTGTTCGGCATCATGTTCAACGGTCATACCGACCTGCGCCGCATCCTCACCGATTACGGTTTCGTCGGCCATCCGTTCCGCAAGGATTTTCCGGTATCGGGCAACGTTGAAATGCGCTACGACCCGGACCAGAAGCGGGTGATCTACCAGCCGGTGACCATCGAACCGCGCGTCATCACGCCGCGTATCATCCGTGAGGACCACTATGGCGAACTGCGCGGGGAACTGCGCGGCGAACCGGGGGCGGTCAAGCCTCTCGCCCGGAGTTGAGCCATGGCCGAGATCCGCAACTACACCCTGAATTTCGGCCCGCAGCATCCGGCCGCGCACGGCGTGCTGCGGCTGGTGCTGGAACTGGACGGCGAAGTCATCCAGCGCGCCGACCCCCACATCGGCCTGCTGCATCGGGCCACCGAAAAGCTGGCCGAGCACAAGACGTACATCCAGTCGCTGCCTTACATGGACCGCCTCGATTACGTCTCGATGATGGTCAACGAGCACGCCTACTGCATGGCGATCGAGAGATTGCTGCAGATCGAGGTGCCGATCCGGGCACAGTACATCCGGGTGATGTTCGACGAGATCACCCGCATCCTCAATCACCTGCTGTGGCTGGGCGCGCACGCGCTGGACATCGGCGCGATGACGGTCTTCCTTTACGCATTCCGCGAACGCGAAGATCTGATGGACTGCTACGAGGCGGTCTCCGGGGCGCGCATGCACGCCGCCTATTACCGTCCCGGCGGCGTCTATCGCGACCTGCCGGAGGCGATGCCGCAATACCAGGCATCGGTGCACAAGAACGGGAAGGCGATCGCCAGGCTCAACGAAAGCAGGCAGGGATCGCTGCTCGATTTCATCGCAGACTTCACCAGCCGTTTCCCGCGCTACGTCGACGAGTACGAGACGCTGTTGACCGACAACCGCATCTGGAAGCAGCGCACCGTCAATATCGGCGTGGTGTCGCCGGAGCGCGCGCTCGCCCTCGGTTTCACCGGCCCGATGCTGCGCGGCTCGGGCATCGAGTGGGACCTGAGGAGGAAACAGCCCTACGAGGTGTACGATCGCATGGACTTCGACATCCCGGTCGGTGTGAACGGCGACTGCTACGACCGCTACCTGGTGCGCATCGAGGAGATGCGGCAGTCCAACCGCATCATCAAGCAGTGCATCGCCTGGCTGCGTGACAACCCCGGTCCGGTGATCATAGACGACCACAAGGTCGCGCCGCCGTCACGCGTCGAGATGAAGAGCAACATGGAAGAGTTGATTCACCATTTCAAGCTCTTCACCGAAGGATTCCATGTGCCGCGCGGCGAGGCGTACGCCGCGGTCGAGCATCCGAAGGGCGAATTCGGCATCTACCTCGTGTCCGATGGCGCCAACAAGCCCTATCGCCTGAAGATTCGCGCGGCCGGCTTCCCGCACCTTGCCGCGCTCAATGAGATGGCAAGCGGCCATATGCTCGCCGACGTGGTGGCGATCATCGGCACGCAGGACATCGTTTTTGGCGAGATAGACCGGTGACCCGATGCAGAGCGACCCGATGTTAAGCGCCCCGATGTTAAGCGCGGAGGCCTTGTCGAAAATCGATCGCGAAATCGCCAAATATCCGGCCGGGCAGAAGCGCTCGGCGGTGATGGCGGCGCTGACCGTTGCGCAGGACGAAACGGGTCATCTCACCACGGAAGTCATGGATTTTGTCGCCCGCTATCTGGGCATGGCCCCGGTGGCGGTGTACGAGGTGGCGAGTTTTTATACGATGTACGATCTACATCCCACGGGCCGCTACAAGCTGTCGATCTGCACCAATCTGCCGTGTGCACTTTCCGGCGCGTGCGAGGCGGCGGATCACCTCAAGCGCCGCCTCGGCATCGGCTGGAACCAGACCACCGCGGATGGCAGGTTCACCTTGAAGGAGGGGGAATGTTTCGGCGCCTGCGGCGACGCGCCGGTGATGCTCGTCAACAACAAGAAAATGCTGTCGTTCATGGCCCCGGAAACTCTCGACAAGTGGCTTGCGGAGCAGACATGATGCTGGATTACGGACCGGACGCATTGATTCTCGCCGGCCTCGACGGCGACAACTGGCGTCTCGACGATTATGTCAGGCGCGACGGCTACGCGGCGCTGAAAAAAATCCTGGCCGATAAAATCCCGCCCGAAACGATCATCGCCGAAATCAAGAAATCGGCGTTGCGCGGCCGCGGCGGCGCCGGGTTCCCGACCGGCCTCAAGTGGAGCTTCATGCCGCGCCAGTTTCCCGGCGCGAAGTACCTGGTATGCAATTCCGACGAAGGCGAGCCGGGCACGTTCAAGGACCGGGACATCCTGCGCTACAACCCGCATATGGTCATCGAGGGCATGGCGATCGGGGCCTATGCCATGGGGATACCGGTCGGTTACAACTACATCCATGGCGAGATCTGGGACATCTACGAGCGTTTCGAGGAGGCCCTGGCGGAGGCCCGCGCGGCCGGCTTTCTCGGTCCGAAAATACTGGGAAGCGAATTCTCCTTCGAACTGCACGCCTTTCATGGCTACGGCGCCTACATCTGCGGCGAAGAGACCGCGATGCTCGAATCGCTGGAAGGCAAGAAAGGGATGCCGCGGTTCAAGCCGCCGTTTCCGGCCAGTTACGGGCTGTACGGCAAACCGACCACCATCAACAACACCGAGACCTTCGCCGCGGTGCCATGGATCATCAACCACGGCGCCGATGCGTTCCTCGCCATGGGCAGGCCCAACAATGGCGGAACCAAGGTATTTTCGGTGTCCGGGCATGTCACGCGCCCCGGCAACTATGAAGTGCGGCTCGGCACCCCGTTCGCGAAATTGCTCGATATGGCCGGCGGGATGCGCAACGGCCGCACGCTGAAGGCGGTCATTCCGGGCGGCTCATCCATGCCGGTGCTGCCCGGACACATCATGATGCAGACCGACATGGACTACGATTCGATTGCGAAGGCCGGGTCGATGTTCGGTTCGGGGGCGGTCATCGTGATGGATGACACCACCTGCATGGTGAAGGCGCTGGAGCGCCTTTCGTATTTCTACTTCGAGGAATCCTGCGGGCAGTGCACGCCATGCCGCGAGGGAACCGGCTGGCTGTACCGGATGGTCAGCCGGATCGAGCACGGCAAGGGCCGTCTGGAGGATCTGGACAAGCTCGTCAGCGTGTCGGACAACATCGCCGGCCGGACGATCTGCGCGCTCGGTGATGCAGCCGCGCTGCCCGTGAAAAGCTTCATCAAGCATTTTCGCGACGAATTTGTCCATCACATCGAACACAGGCGCTGCCTGGTCAATGCGCCGGGCGGCTATTCGACCACGCCGGGCGCCCCCATGCCCGGCCTCGCGCCGCTTCGCGAGGTCGCCTGATCATGCTCAAAGTCAATATCGACGGCATCGATACCGAAGTCCAGAACGGCGCCACCGTCATGGAAGCGGCCAACGGGCTTGGCATATACATTCCGCATTTCTGCTATCACAAGAAGCTGTCCATCGCGGCCAACTGCCGCATGTGTCTGGTGCAGGTGGAGAAGGCGCCCAAGCCGATGCCCGCGTGCGCCACGCCGGTAACGGACGGCATGAAAGTGCTGACACAGTCCGAGTACGCCCGGCAGGCGCAGAACGGCGTAATGGAATTCCTGCTGATCAACCATCCGCTTGACTGTCCCATCTGCGACCAGGGCGGCGAGTGCCAGCTGCAGGATCTGGCGGTGGGCTACGGCTGTTCGAATTCACGCTATGCGGAGGAAAAACGCGTGGTGGTGAACAAGAACCTCGGCCCGCTCATTGCCACCGACATGACGCGATGCATCCACTGCACCCGGTGCGTGCGTTACGGCCAGGAACTCGCAGGCGTCATGGAACTGGGCATGATCAATCGCGGCGAACACGCCGAAATCATTGCCTTTGTCGGGCGCACGGTGGATTCGGAGCTGTCGGGCAACATGATCGACCTGTGCCCGGTCGGGGCGCTCACCTCAAAGCCGTTCCGCTATACGGCGCGCACCTGGGAATTGTCGCGCCGCAAATCAGTCAGTCCACATGACGGCCTGGGTTCCAACCTGGTGGTGCAGTCGAACCTCGACAAGGTGATGCGCGTGGTGCCGCTGGAGAACGAGGAAATCAACGAGTGCTGGCTTTCAGACAAGGACCGTTTTTCCTACGACGGCGTCAATTCGGAAGACCGGCTGACGCAGCCGATGCTGAAGGAGACATCCGTCTCGGGCGAGACGGCGTGGCGGCCGGTCGAGTGGCGCCTCGCCCTGGAGCACGTGGCCAGCCGCCTCGGCAGCATTGCAGCGACGCATGGCGCGCGGGAAATCGCTGCGCTCGGCAGCCCGCATGCAACGCTCGAAGAACTGTACCTGTTGCAAAAGCTGGTGCGCTCCCTTGGCAGTCAGTCGGTGGATTTCAGGCTGCGGCAGTCCGATTTTTCGGCCGACGGCAAACGCGCCGGCATTCCATGGCTCGGCATGAAGGTGACGGAACTGGCCGAACTGGACCGGGTGCTGGTCATCGGCTCGTTCCTGCGCAAGGACCATCCGCTGCTGACGCAGCGCTGGCGCCAGGCCGGCAGGCGCGGGCAACAGTTCAACCTGATCCATTCGACCGACGATGACTTGCTGCTGGAGGCGGCCAACAAGGCCATCGTGGCGCCCGCGGATATTGCCGGCGTTCTGGCGCGGGTACTGAAGGCCGTGAATGAAGGCAAACAGTCGCCGCCGGAGGCGAAGCAAGCCGGTTCGCCAGGTGCAAGGGAAACCGGCGCGCGCGGAGCGCAGGATCGCGCCGGCCGGATTGCGGCGAGCCTTTTGTCCGGCCGCAAGGTGGGAATATTCCTGGGCAACTTCTCGCAGCAGCACTCGCAGGCTTCGCAAATCGAGTCGCTGGTGCAGCAACTGGCCGATGCACTGGGCGCAAAGTGGGGCTTTCTGGGCGAGGCCGCCAATAGTGTCGGCGGCTATGTGGCGCAATGCGTTCCCGGCGCCGGCGGCCTTGATGCGTCGGCGATGCTGGCGTCGCCGCGCAAGGCGTACCTGCTGCTCAACGTTGAGCCCGATCTGGACTGTCACGACGCGCGCGGCGCGATGGCGGCCATGAACGGCGCCGAATTCGTCGTCGCCATGACCGCATTCCGCGGCCATGCCCCCGACTATGCCGATGTGCTGCTGCCGACCGGGCCGTTCACTGAAACGTCAGGCTCGTTCATCAATACCGAGGGCCGGCTGCAAAGCTTCAATGGCGTGGTCAAACCGCTGGGCGAAGCGCGTCCGGCATGGAAGGTCCTGAGGGTGCTCGCCAATCTGCTGGGCGCCGCCGGCTTCGAATACGATTCGAGCGAGCAGATTCGCGACGAGGCCTGTCCGCCGGGCAGGCCGCCGCTGTTCGATAACCGCACCGACGGGCTGCAATCACCGGCCGCAGGCCCCGCCGGCGGGGCGAGCACCCGGGCAGGCACGCTGCAGCGCATTGCCGAGGTGCCGATCTATTCCGCCGATCCGCTGGTGCGGCGTTCCAGGCCGCTGCAGCGCACCCGCGATGCGCGCCCCCCCCGCGCCTGGATGAATGCCGCGGAACTGGCCAGGTTCGGCATCACCGAAGGTCAGAAGGTCGCGATACGCCAGCATGGCGGCGAAGCAGTGCTTGAGGCAGGGCTGGACGATTCCCTGCCCGCCGGATGTGTGCGCCTGGCCGCTGCCCATCCCCTTACCGCCGGACTCGGCCCGATGGCCGGGGAGTTGACCGTCGAAGCCATCAAGGTGGAAGCGAAGGCGGAAGCGGCCGCGTGATGGAAACGCTGCTGGCCATGCCCGAGTGGGCTCTCGCAACCTCGCAGACGTGGCTCGGCCCGGTCTGGGGAACGCACTTCTACACCGGCGTCAAGACACTGCTGCTGATCCTGTGCGTGGTGGTGCCGCTGATGTTGTCGGTGGCTTACCTGACTCTCGCCGAGCGCAAGATCATCGGCTACATGCAGATTCGCATCGGGCCGAACCGCGTGGGTCCGTGGGGATTGCTGCAGCCGATCGCCGACGGCCTGAAGCTGCTGCTGAAGGAAATCATCATCCCGACAGGCTCGAACAAGTTCCTGTTCGCGCTCGGGCCTGTTCTTACCATCATGCCGGCAATGGCAGCCTGGGCGGTCATCCCCTTCAGCCCTGAAGTGGTGCTGGCGGACGTGAACGCAGGCTTGCTGTACGTCATGGCCATCACCTCGATGGGCGTTTATGGCGTCATCATTGCCGGCTGGGCATCCAACTCCAAGTACGCGTTCCTCGGCGCGATGCGCTCCGCGGCCCAGATCGTCGCCTACGAGATTGCGATGGGCTTTGCCCTGGTATGCGTTTTGATGGTTTCGCAGAGCCTCAACCTGAGCGACATCGTCAATGCGCAGACGCGCGGCTGGTTCGCCGGCGAGGGCCTGAATTTCCTGTCGTGGAACTGGCTGCCGCTGTTTCCGATGCTGGTGGTGTATTTCATATCCGGCGTGGCCGAGACAAACCGTGCGCCCTTCGACGTGGCCGAAGGCGAGTCGGAAATCGTCGCCGGGTTCCACGTCGAGTACTCGGGAATGATGTTCGCGGTGTTTTTCCTCGCCGAATATTCCAACATGATCCTGATCGCCACCTTGACGGCCATCATGTTCCTCGGCGGCTGGGCGGCGCCGGTGGACAGCGCGCTGACCAATGCGATTCCGCCATTCTTCTGGCTCGCGTTCAAGGTTGCGGCGATGCTGTTCCTGTTTCTGTGGTTCCGCGCGACCTTTCCCCGCTACCGCTATGACCAGATCATGCGTCTGGGCTGGAAGGTGTTCATTCCGCTGACCCTCGCGTGGGTCGCGCTGATCGGCGCCTGGATGCAGACCCCCTGGAGCCTATGGCGATGATGGAACGCATTCGCGATTTTTTCAGAACGTTCCTGCTGCTCGAACTGGTGAAGGGCATGGCCCTCACCGGGCGCCATCTGTTCGCGCGCAAGATCACGGTGCAGTTTCCCGAGGAAAAAACGCCGATGAGCCCGCGTTTCCGCGGCCTGCATGCGCTGCGCCGGTATCCGAACGGCGAGGAGCGCTGCATCGCCTGCAAGCTGTGCGAGGCGGTATGCCCGGCGCTGGCGATCACCATCGAGTCGGAGCAGCGGGAAGACGGCACGCGGCGCACCACGCGCTACGACATCGACATGACCAAATGCATCTTCTGCGGATTCTGCGAGGAGTCCTGCCCGGTCGATTCCATAGTCGAGACGCGCTTGCTCGAGTACCACGGAGAAAAGCGCGGCGACCTGTACTACACCAAGGAAATGCTGCTCGCCGTGGGCGACCGCTTCGAGGAGCAGATCGCGAAGGACCGCGCCGCGGATGCGGCCTACCGGTAGCCCGCCCGGATCATCATGAGCTTCGAGACCATGACGTTTTATGTATTCGCGGCGGTGCTGGTGTTCGCCGCGTTGCGGGTCATCACGGCGCGCAATCCGGTGCATTCGGCGCTGTTCCTGGTGCTCGCTTTTTTCACCGCGGCGGCGATCTGGATGCTGCTCAAGGCGGAGTTTCTGGCGATCACGCTGGTGCTTGTATACGTCGGGGCGGTGATGGTCCTGTTCCTGTTCGTGGTGATGATGCTCGACATCAACCTCGACCGGCTGCGCGAAGGGTTCTGGAGCTATCTGCCGCTCGGCGCCACGGTCGGCATCCTGATGGTGCTCGAGATGGGACTGGTGCTGGGCGGGCGCTACTTCAGCGCCGCCGCGCGCCCGGCGCCGCCCGATCCGGGGCAGGCGTACAGCAACACCAAGGAACTCGGCCGGCTGCTTTATACGACCTATGTCTATCCGTTCGAACTCGCCGCGGTAATCCTGCTGGTCGCGATCGTCGCGGCGATCGCGCTCACCATGCGAAAGCGCAAGGACACCAAGAGCCAGGATCCTGCCAGACAGGTGATGGTGAAACGCGCCGATCGCGTGCGGCTCGTTTCGATGCCTTCGGAATCGATTTCGCCGGAGAAAAATGAAATGAAGGGCGAGGGAGGGTGAGGGACTCGTCCACCGGCTTCGTTCGCCGCGGTTTGTTCATGCTTGGCCCATAAGAAAAAAGGAGGGTTCCGGTTTGCTGTCGCTGTCCCACTTCGTGATCCTCGGCGCCGTCCTGTTCGCCATCTCGGTCATTGGCGTCTTTCTCAACCGCAAGAACGTCATCATCCTGCTGATGGCGATCGAGTTGATGCTGCTTGCCGTGAACATGAACTTCGTCGCGTTCTCCCATTACCTCGGGGACATCGGCGGGCAGGTATTCGTGTTTTTCATCCTCACCGTGGCCGCAGCCGAATCGGCGATCGGCCTGGCGATCCTGGTGGTGCTGTTCCGCAACCTCAATACCATCAACGTGGACGATCTGGACAGCCTGAAGGGCTGACGGCGCGCGAATTTCAGTGACGACACCGGCGACAACATCAGCGACAACCGCAGTGACAAACCCGGCGACAACGCCGGTGACGGCAAACAGGGCATTGCGGGCGGCTTCGCGATGAGCGAGATGCAGAAACTGTACCTCGTCATTCCCCTCGCGCCGCTGGCGGGTGCAATCATCGCCGGTCTGTTCGGCAGGCAGATCGGCCGCGCGGCAAGCCACTGGGTGACCATCCTGGGTGTCGCCATTTCGCTGGGCGCGTCGCTATGGGTGCTGGCGGACGTGATGAAGGGCAATCTGTTCAACGGCACGGTGTACACCTGGCTCATCTCGGGCGACACGCGCTTCGAGATCGGATTCCTCATCGACCGCCTGACGGTATTGATGATGGTGGTGGTCACCTTCGTCTCGCTGATGGTGCACATCTACACCATCGGCTACATGGCCGACGACCCGGGCTACCAGCGTTTCTTCGCCTATATCTCGCTGTTCACCTTTTCGATGCTGATGCTGGTCATGGCCAATAACTTCCTGCAGTTGTTCTTCGGCTGGGAAGCGGTCGGCCTGGTCTCCTATCTGCTCATCGGCTTCTGGTACACGCGGCCCACCGCGACCTACGCCAATCTCAAGGCGTTCCTGGTGAACCGGGTGGGCGATTTCGGCTTCCTGCTCGGCATAGCCCTGGTGCTCGCCTATTTCGGCACGCTTGATTACGCCACGGTATTCGCGCGCGCCAGTTCCCTTTCGCAGACCACAATCGAATTGTTCCCGGGCACGCCGTGGCTGCTGCTCACCGTGATCTGCATCGGGTTGTTCGTCGGCGCGATGGGCAAGTCAGCGCAGTTCCCGTTGCACGTATGGCTGCCCGACTCGATGGAAGGTCCGACGCCGATCTCGGCGCTGATCCACGCCGCGACCATGGTGACCGCCGGAATTTTCATGGTGGCGCGGATGTCGCCGCTGTTCGAGCTGTCGGAAGCGGCGCTGTCGTTCGTCATGGTGATCGGCGGCATCACCGCCTTCTTCATGGCGCTGGTCGCGCTGGTGCAGTACGACATCAAGCGCGTGGTCGCCTATTCGACGCTGTCACAGCTGGGTTACATGACCGTCGCGCTGGGCGCCTCGGCGTACTCCGCGGCGATTTTTCACCTCATGACGCACGCCTTTTTCAAAGCGGTGCTGTTCCTCGGCGCGGGTTCGGTCATCATCGCCCTGCATCACGAGCAGGACATGCGCCGCATGGGCGGCCTGAAGAAGCACATGCCCGTCACCTATGCGACCGTGCTGATCGCGGCGATCTCCAGCGCCGGCGTCCCGGGGTTCGCCGGCTTCTTTTCCAAGGACACCATCATCGAGGCGGCGCACCTGGCCAATATTCCCGGAGCCGGTTTCGCCTGGCTGATGGTGCTGTTGTGCGTATTCGTCACGGCGTTCTATACCTTCCGCATGGTGTTCATGACCTTCCATGGCAAGGAGCGGTTTCATGACGATGCTCCAGGCGCCCAAGGCGGCGCCCACAGTGTCGCTGGCGCACGCGACCCGCTCGCTCCCTCGCATGAGGACCACGGCCACGGTGGGCAGGTGCACGAATCACCACCAGTGGTGACCGTACCGCTGGTGCTGCTGGCCATTCCTTCGGTATGTGCCGGATGGCTGATAGGCAGCATCGCCTTCGGCGATTTCTTCGGCAGCGCGATATTCGTTGCGCCCGGCCATGAGGGCATACGCCGGCTTGCCGCGGAGTTCAATGGGGTGTTGGGCATGATGGCCCACGCGCTTGGCACCCTGCCTTTCTGGCTGTCCGTCGCCGGCATCGCCGCTGCCTGGTACCTGTACATCCTGCGTCCCGACCTGCCCCCTGTGCTGCGTCGGAAGGCCGGCATTCTTGCGGTTATCCTGGAAAGGAAATACGGCTTCGACGAATTCAACCAGTGGCTGTTCGCCAGGGGCGCGGTCGGCATCGGCAGCGGCCTGTGGCGCTATGGAGACGTGAAGCTGATCGACGGGCTGATGGTAAACGGCTCGGCTCGCCTGATCGGCTGGTTCTCCGGCGTGCTGCGCTGGCTGCAGTCCGGTTACATCTATCACTATGCGTTCTCGATGATCATCGGCGTGTTCGTGCTGCTGACCCTGTTCGGCATGTCGTTCATCGTGCATGTCGGGAGCAAGTAGGCGGTGAGCAGACAATGAACGCGCCCTGGCTCAGCCTCTCGATCTGGATTCCGGTTGTCGCGGGCGTCATCGTCCTGGCGAGCGGCGGCGACCGCAACGCGCGCATCGCGCGCGTCCTTTCGCTCGCCGGGGCGCTGGCCGGCTTGCTGGTCACCATTCCGCTCGTGACCGGTTTCAATGCCGCCACCAGCAGCATGCAGTTCGTCGAATCGATGCCCTGGATAGCGCGATTCAGCATCAACTATCACCTGGGCGTGGACGGCATATCGGTGCTGTTCATCCTGCTCAACAGCTTCATCACCGTGCTGGTGGTGATCGCGGGGTGGGAAGTGATCCGGAGCAGGGTGGCGCAGTACATGGCGGCGTTCCTCATCATGTCGGGCCTGCTGAACGGGGTGTTCGCCGCCCTCGATGCGGTACTGTTCTACGTGATGTTCGAGGCAACCTTGATTCCGATGTACCTCATCATCGGCGTCTGGGGCGGCCCCAACCGGGTCTATGCCGCGGTCAAATTCTTCCTGTACACCCTGCTCGGTTCGCTGCTGATGCTGGTCGCGTTCCTTTATCTGTATTCCAAGTCGGGCGGCAGCTTCGCCATCCTGGATTACCACAAGCTGCCCCTGCCGATGACCGCGCAGGTATTGCTGTTCATCGCCTTTCTGATGGCGTTTTCGGTCAAGGTGCCGATGTGGCCGGTGCACACCTGGCTTCCCGATGCCCACGTCGAGGCACCCACCGGGGGCTCGGCGGTGCTGGCGGCGATCCTGCTGAAACTGGGCGCGTACGGATTCATCCGTTTCACGTTGCCGATTCTGCCGGACGCGAGCCGCTACCTGGCCACCTTCATGATCACGCTTTCCCTGGTCGCCATCATCTACATCGGCCTGGTGGCGCTGGTGCAGTCGGACATGAAGAAGCTGATTGCCTATTCGTCCATTTCCCACATGGGCTTCGTTACCCTGGGTTTTTTCGTCTTCAATGCCTACGGCATCGAGGGTGCGCTGGTGCAGATGGTGTCGCACGGGTTCATTTCAGCGGCCATGTTCCTTTGCGTCGGAGTGATGTACGAGCGCATGCACAGCCGGCAGATCTCGGACTACGGCGGGGTGGTCAACACCATGCCGAAATTCGCGGCGTTCATGATGCTGTTCGCCATGGCGAACTGCGGCCTGCCCGCGACCTCGGGGTTCGTCGGCGAATTCATGGTCATAATGGGCGCGATGAAAGCCAGCTTCTGGGTCGCGTTTCTCGCCGCCACCACGCTTATTTTCGGCGCAGCCTACACGCTGTGGATGTACAAGCGCGTGATCTTCGGCGCCGTCGCCAACAGCCATGTGGCGCAGTTGAAGGACCTCAACGCCCGCGAGACGCTGGTGCTCTCGCTGCTCGCCGTAGCCGTGCTGTGGCTGGGCATCCTGCCGGCGCAGTTCACCGAGATCATGCATGCCTCGGTGAACGATCTGCTGAAGCATCTCGCGGTCAGCAAACTGTAGCTCCGGCTATCGCGCAGCAAACGACAACCGAGCCGACACAATGAATTTCACGCCGCCCGAGCTGATGCCGGCCTATCCGGAGATCCTGCTGCTGATCCTGGCTTCACTGATCCTGCTGGTCGATCTGTTCGTCAGCGAGGCTCGCCGCTGGGTCGTCTATGCGCTGTCGCTCGCGACCCTGCTCGGCTGCGCGCTGCTGACTGCGGCGGTGGGGCAGGCGACCGGGGGCGAGGTGACCTATACCTTCAACAACATGTTCGTCGTCGATCACATGGGCAGCCTGCTGAAGTTGCTGAGCTACCTTGCGGTGGCGGCCTGCATCATCTACTCGCGCAGCTATCTTGCCGATCGCGGCCTGTTGCGCGGCGAATACTTCGTGCTGCTGCTGTTTGCGCTGCTTGGCATGATGGTGATGATTTCGGCGAATCATTTTCTGCCCCTTTACCTCGGGCTGGAACTGCTGTCCCTGTGCCAGTATTCGCTGGTGGCCCTCAATCGGGACTCGGCCAGGTCCACCGAGGCCGCCATGAAGTACTTTGTCCTCGGCGCGATCGCCTCGGGCCTGCTGCTGTACGGGATGTCGATGATGTATGGCGCGAGCGGCACGCTCGAAATCACCGAACTGGCCAGGCGCATCGGCGAAGGAAACGTCAACAAGACGGTGCTGCTGTTCGGTCTGGTGTTCCTGGTCTCGGGATTCGCCTTCAAGCTGGGGGTGGTACCGTTTCACATGTGGCTGCCGGATGTGTATGACGGCGCGCCCTCAGCCATCACCCTCATCATCGCCACGGCGCCCAAGCTGGCGGCATTTGCCATGTCGGTGCGGCTGCTGGTCAACGGCACCCTGGGGTTCGATGCGCAGGGCCAGTTGAGCGCGACGGCGATCGAACTGGCGACCAACTGGCAGCAGATGCTGATCATCCTGTCGGTGCTGTCGATGGCAATCGGCAACCTGGTGGCTATCTCCCAGACCAACATCAAGCGCATGCTGGCGTATTCCACCATCTCGCAAATGGGCTTTCTGCTGCTCGGATTGCTGGCCGGCGTGGTGGGCGGCAACGTGCTCTCGGCGGCCGACGCCTATACCGCCTCGCTGTTCTATGCCATTACCTATGTGCTGATGAGCCTGGGCGCGTTCGGCATGGTGGTGCTGCTGTCGCGCGCCGGATTCGAAGCCGAGCACCTCGACGACTTCAAGGGGCTGAACGAGCGCAGCCCGTGGTTCGCGTTCGTCATGCTGCTGCTGATGTTCTCGCTCGCCGGCCTGCCGCCGACAGTGGGATTTTTTGCCAAGTATTCGGTGCTGCTGGCGGTGGTGCAGGCCGACCGGCTGTGGCTCGCCATCGTCGCCGTGCTGTTCTCGCTGATCGGCGCTTTCTATTACCTGCGCATCGTGAAGCTGATGTATTTCGACGATCCCCTGGACGGGGCGCCGCTCGCACCGCGGCTGGACATGGGGGTGCTGCTCTCGGCGAACGGGCTCGCGGTGCTGCTGCTCGGGATGTTTCCCGGGCCACTCATGGCGCTTTGCTTCTATTCGATCAAGTCGTTGTAGCGGCGTGTTGCAATGGCCCGCTGCAATGGCCCGTGATAACGGTCCGGGGACGGTTCCGTGACCGTCGCCACCGGGGTATTCCTGCTCGCGATCGCGCTCGGCCTGGCGAATCTGCCGTTTTTTACGCGCCGCATCCTGTTCGTGATCCGGCCCGCATCGGGCGAAAAATCCTTCGCCTGGCGGATGTTCGAGGTGGTGCTCCTTTATTTCGTGGTCGGCGGACTGGCCCGCGTGCTGGAGGCGCGCAGCGGAGAAATCTACCGGCAGAACTGGGAGTTTTACGCCATCACCTTTTTTCTGTTCCTGGTGTTCGCCTACCCGGGATTCGTCTATCGCTACATGTGGAGACCGCACAAGTGAGCAAGCAGCGTGGTTCGGAGTCCCCCATCACCGGCGGACCCCTTGCCGAAGAGATGATTTCGATGGAGTGGGTGTTTCGCGGCAAGCTGCTGCAGGTGCGGCGGGACCTGGTGCGCCTGCCGGACGGCAGCACGGCCGAGCGCGAGCATATCGTGCATCCCGGCGCAGTGATGATCATCCCGATCACCGAATCGGGCGAGGTGGTCCTGGAACGCCAGTTCCGGTATCCGCTGGGATGCGAAATGATCGAGTTCCCCGCCGGCAAGATCGATCCCGGTGAATCGCCGCTTGCGACCGGCCGGCGCGAGTTGCTCGAAGAAACCGGCTACACCGCCGCGCAGTGGGAGTACGTGACGACCATACACCTGGCCATCGGTTACTCCAACGAGCGCATTATTTTTTATCTGGCGCGCGGCCTGAAGCAGGAGGGTGCACGGCCCGATCATGGCGAATTTCTCGAGGTGTTCACCTTGCCGGTTCCCGAGGCGCTGCAGTGGCTGCGCGACGGACGCATCAGCGATTCGAAAACGGTCGCCGGACTGCTGTGGCTGGAGAAAATCCGGTCGGGCGAGTGGCAACCGGCCGGAAAAGCGCCCGACGGGCCGGTGGCATGACGTGACGCAAAGCAGGCGGGTCATCAAACGGAATCCCGGATTGGTTTGCGAAAAAACAGGATTGAAATCCTCATGAAGCTGATTTCGTGGAACGTGCAATGGTGTCGCGGCTGTGACGGCCGGGTGAGCCCGGCACGCATCGTCTCGACCGCGCACGCGATGGCCGATTTCGACGTGCTGTGCCTGCAGGAGGTGGCGAACAACTACCCGGAGCTTCCCGGCAGCGACGGGGAGAACCAGTTCGACACCCTGAACAGTCTGCTGCCCGATTGCACGGTGATCAAGGGTGTGGCCACCAACGTACGCGGGTCCGATGGCAGACTGCGGGAGTTCGGCAACGCCATCATCACGCGGCTGCCGGTGCTGCAGATCCATCGACACCTGCTGCCCTGGCCCGCGGATCCCGCGGTGCCCAGCATGCAGCGCGGCGCTGTCGAAGCCGTGCTGCAATTGCCCTCCGGGCCGGTGCGCATCACCACGACGCATCTGGAGTATTACTCGGCCCGGCAGCGTGAAGCGCAGCTGGAGCGCCTGCGTGACCTGCAGATCGAAGCGGCGGGACACGCGGGACCGCAACCGAAACCGGAGCCGCCGGGCGGCCCCTTCGATCCGATACCCCGGCCGTTGAGCGGCATTCTCACCGGCGATTTCAATTTCAAACCCGAGGATGCCCTGCATGCGCGGATACAGGCGCCGCTTGAGCAAGGTGTTCCTGCGTATCGCGATGCCTGGCAGGTGCGGCACCCCGGAGTCCGCCACGCGGCCACCCTGGGTCTGTGCGACAGAGAGCAGTGGCTCGATGAGCCGTTCTGTTGCGACTTCGTGTTTGTGACCGAGGATCTGGCCGGCCGCGTCGAGGAGGTTACGGTCAATCAGGTTACCAAGGCGTCGGATCATCAGCCGGTGGTGCTGACTTTGCGCGATTAGCGAAGCGCAAGGCTCAGATGGGCTAGTCTTTGTGGTGGTCCTATTCGATAATTTCACGCTGGATTACTACGATGCCTCCCGAAGACAAAGCGAGGGGTTTGGTGAAGTGCATCTGCCCTATGCGCTGGCGCGCAAGTATCCGCGCGCCGGCTGGGAATGGGGCTGGCAGTACGTGTTTGCGTCAACCAGGCGTTCGGTCGATCCGGACGACGGAGTGATCCGTCGCCACCACCTGGATGACTCAATGCTCGCGCGCCGGATCAAGGAAGCGTCGCGTGACGCGGGGATAACAAGCCGGTAAGCAGCTCATGCGCTGCGCCACTACTTCGCCACGCATCTGCTGCAATCGGGCTACGACATTCGCACGGTGCAGGAGTTGCTCGGCCGCTCCGACGTCTCGACAACCATTTGGTCTATACCCGCGAGCTGAACAAGGACGGGCGCGGGGTAACGTCGCCGCTCGACGGGGTCAGCACTCACAACGCGGCGCGTGCAGCAGCGCGAGGTAAGGGCCGCGCACCCCGCCGCGCGGGCCGGACGCAATTTTTGCTCGCAGGTCGCGCTTCAGGTTGTTCGGATCGATCCTGGGCCGAGTCGCATCGTGGCGTCTCGGGGTTTGCCGGCGCCGGACGTCAGCGCCTGTCGAGCGCTTCGGGGTTGGCGAGGTCGATCGGCTCGCCCCGATCGAACGCCAGCAATTGCTCGACCGTGGCGCCGTACATGGTCTCGTAGGATTCGCTGGTGGCATAGCCCAGGTGCGGCGTGCACAGCGCATTGTCCAGCAGCAGCAACGGGTGATCGCCCAGCACCGGCTCATCCTCGTACACATCCACCGCGGCGAAGCCGGGGCGGCGGTTTTTCAGGGCATCGACCAGTGCGCCGGATTCAATCAGTTGCGCGCGGCTGGTGTTGACCAGCAGCGCCGCAGGCTTCATCCGGGCGAGATCCGCCGCGGTGACGATGCCGCGCGTCGCGTCGTTGAGCGGCAGGTGCAGGGACAGCACGTCCGCGCTTTCGAAGAAGACCTCGCGGCTGGACGCGATATCGAATCCCGCGGCGCGCGCGCGCTCAAGCGACCCGGACCGTCCCCAGCAGGTCACCTTCATGGCGAAGGCGCGCCCGACCGCGGCGACAACGCTGCCGATTTTGCCGTACGCATAAATGCCCAGCACCTTGCCCTGCAGCGCCGTTCCCGAGGTGGACTGCCAGTGGCCGCGTTTCATCTGCGCGAGTTCGAAAGGCAGGTGGCGCAGCGAGGCAAGGATCAGTCCCCAGGCGAGTTCCGCCGTGGTGTGGGATGAGCCGCCGGCGCCGGCACAGACAGCGATGCCTTTTTCGGTGCAGGCGGCGACATCTATATGCGCCGTGTACTTGCCGGTCTGGCAGATCAGCCTGATGCCCCGGAGGTGCTCGATCTGGGCGCGCGGCAAGCGTGTGCGCTGCTGGGTCAGCACCAGCGCATCGAAGCCGTGCAGGCGCGCGGCCTGCTTCGCGGGGTCCTTTTCGCTGTCGCGAAATACCGTTATCTCATGGCCTTGCAGGCGCGGGAACGCCGCGGTCTTGCGGAACGCGTCCGCGTAGTCGTCGATGACGGCGATTTTCATGGGGTCGTTCCGCGGGCACGCGGGGCTGCGCGCGAGGGCGATGCGCGACGCCGGGTGCGCATCGATGGCCCGACAGCCAGCGCAATTTCGAGAGAAGTCTCCAGCCGGATCATGCGCTCGGTCAGGTTTTCTATCTTATCCTGCTGCATTTTGACCGTACCCGCCAAACGCTCGATCTTGTCGTTCATTTTGATGACGGTGGTGATGGCATCCCACATTTTCTCCGGGATACCCATTCAGGCAGCCTTCACCTTGCGTTTCGCTTCCATCGTCGCAATGCGTTTGTTCGATTGCTCCACATAGACCAGGGCATCATCGAGTGCACGATTCGCCGCTTTGGTCGTCTTGATCATCTGCACAATCATGCTTTCCATCGCGACATCGTCCTGCGACGGGCTGAATGAGGCCGCCGCGCGCCGTAGAAACTCTCCCATCGACAACCCTGTGTCTCTTGCCATATTCGCAATCCGCGATTTTTCAGTCGCCGTCACCAATACCGGGATGCGTTCCGTCGCCGTCGTCATGACTTTCTCCGTGGTCAGTGGTGTGCATGTGCTGCACATGGTCATTATAGCGGAAACGGATTGCGGCGCAACCGGCCCTGCGGCGGGGCGCGGGAAGGACATGCAGGCGATTGCGCACGAGCGCAGCGCGATGCTTTGCTCCGCGAACCCGATCAGCGCAGCGGATGCGGCGCGGGCAGCGGCAGCCGCCGCGCCGCCGCCGCTTCGCGCAACCGGTCGGGATAATCGCTGATGATCCCGTCCACGCCCCAGCCTATCAGCCTGTCCATGGCGGCCGGATCATTGACGGTCCAGGGCAATACCTTGAGCCCCAGGGATTTTGCTTCGCGCACCTGCTCCTGCGTCAGGTTGCCCTGATCGGGCGACCAGACCTGGCCGCCCGCCGCCTTGACCATTTTCGGCACCGAGCCGTGGTCGCGATACTGGATGCCGGCGGTCCAGGGCGATTCGCGGCCCGCCTGGATGTTGTCGATCGCCGGCAATTGCGCCGAGAGGTGGCTGGTTTCGATCTGCGGCGCCAGTTTTCGCACGGTGACGAGGGTGCGCCAGTCGAACGACTGGATGGTGACGCGTTGTGCCATGCCCTCCGCGAGCACCAGTTCGACCAGGACGCGCGCGAATTCCTGGGGCGGCGGTGTGTCCTCGGGTTGCAGCGGCGACACCTTGGTCTCGATATTGAAGCGCACGCCGGTGGCGCCCCGCGCCAGCTTGAACACGCTGGCGAGCGTGGGGATGCGCACCCGGTCGATGCGGCGCTGGTCGGGAAACCGGCGGCTGTAGTCGCTGCCCGGCCGGATGCGGCCGACATCGTAGCGCTGCAGTTCATGCTCGGTCAGGTCGTTGATCGCCGGCGTCGGATGCTGCAGCCAGCGCCCGTCGGGCCCGCGGGTGATGTCGGGATTGAGCCGCGGGCTATGGCTCACCACCACCACGCCGTCGCTGGTGATGGCGGTGTCCAGCTCCAGCGTGCTCACCCCGATCTGCAGCGCCTTGGCAAACGCGGCGAGCGTGTTCTCCGGCGCGAGGCCACGCGCGCCGCGGTGCCCCTGGATATCGAAGGCGTGCGCCGCGGATATCATCGGGGAAATCGTCGAACAGATAAAAAAGGCCAAAGCAAAGCGCATCTATCCCCGTGCAATCCTGAATTCGTTAAGTTGCGTCCGCCGGTTCGCGTTGCGTTCTGGGCAAGACAGCGTTGCGTCCGGGCGCAAGACAGCGTTGCACCCAGTGGGCCTGGAGGCTCTCGCCCTGCCTGAACGTGACTCTTGCGCTTGGCGATCGAGCCGATTCCGGGTGCCGCGTCGAATCGCAGCAGCGATCAGCCGGCCATGCAGAATCCTCCGGAGACACTGAAGACCTGCCCGGTCATCCATTCGGACTCCTTTGACGCCAGCATGGCAACGGCAAAAGCGGCATCGGAGCCAAGCGTCAGGCGGTTGTATTTTTTTGCCAGCGGATAATAGGACAGGAACATTTGCCGCCGTTTCTCGCGTTCTTCGGGCGTGCCCCACGTCTGATCGATGTCCTCGTGAATGAACGCGCCCAGTGACACGCAATTCGCGGTCACGCCGAAACGCGCATACTCTCCCGCAAGCGACTTCATGAACGCGAGAATCGCCGCCTTGGCGCCCGCGTACACGGCCAGGCGCGGACCGCCGACGCGCGCGGCGTCGGAAATAATTCCGATTATCCGGCCGTAGCCGCCTTTTTGCATATGGGGAAGGCAAAGGTAGGTGGCATTGAGTGTGCCGAAGTAATTGAGTTCCGTCCAGCGGCGCCAGTCCGCGGGTGTCGTTTGCAGAAACACCGGTTCGGATTTTGTGCCGAATTCACCTTCCTCCGCCCGCGCGGGCGCCGGAATCCCGGCATTGTTGACCAGAATGTGGATCGTTCCCCAGCGCTCGATCACCGCCGCCACCGCCGCCTTCATTTGTTCAAGGTCCGTAACATCCGCCGGGATCGCCAGAGCCTCACCGCCGGCGCGTCGAATTTCAGCCGCCGCAAGCTCCGCCCGCTCGGGCAGCAGATCGTTGATCGCGACGCGCGCGCCCTCCTTTGCCAGCGCCTTTGCCATATCCAGGCCAATGTGCCGGCCCGCGCCGGTAATGAGTGCAACGTGTCCCTGAATGCCAAGATCCATTTGTAGAGTCCTCGGTTTGTCGCGTGTCCTCAGGATCGCGAATTGTCGGTATTGCGCGCGGCGTGACGTTCAACGTATGAGCCCGTGTGGGCGTCGCGCACCGCGCGCTGGCACTGCAATGAATACGCCAGGGCCTCGGCGAGGCCGAGATCGGCGGCGGCATGGAGGGATAGCTTGGCCTGTCTCACGGTCGCGGGAGATCCGATGCAAAGCGTTCTGGCCAGGCCGACGGCAGCGTCGATCAGATCGACTTCGGGAAAGATGTGGGAAACAAGCCCGGCCGCGCGGGCAGCTTCGGCGTCGAGCGCATTTCCCGAAAACACCAGTTCCTTGGCCCTGGCCAGACCGATCGTACGCACCAGACGAACGGTTGCGCCGGCGCCGCCGATCGAATTGATCCGGGCGTGCCAGTCCCCGATCTTCGCGGTATCCGCACAGACGCGCACATCGCAGCACAGCGCGACTTCCAGTCCGCCGGCGATGCACCACCCGCCTATTGCGGCGATGGTCGGCTTCCCCAGCATCTCCAGCCGGCTGCAAACGGAGTTTATGGTGCTGACGTAGTCCGGCGGCTCTTCCTCCTTCAGGTCCTGTCCGGATGAAAAGGCCTGGGCATTCCCGGTGAGAACCAGAGCACGAATAGCGTCGTTCGCCTCGACCTGTTCGAGCACCCCGGCAAGCTCATTCAGCAGCAGCTGATTGAGTGCGTTCCGGCGCGACGGCCGGTTGAATCGCAGCAGCGCGATTGCATCGCGTTGTTCCATGAGCAATGTTTCCAAACCGCCCCCTCAGGCGCAAGCCGTGTCAAGCGGATGCGGCTCGGCGGGTGCGCCAACGAACACCCGCTGCACTTCGGGATCGGACAATACGCCTTGTGTCGCCCCGCAACGCACCATGCGTCCGAAATCCAGAACCGCGACCTGGTCCGCGAGATCGGACACCATGCGGATGTCATGTTCAACCCATATCATCGTGACGCCGCGTGTGTACTTGATCCTGAGCAGAAACCGGGCGAGATCCTCCTTCTCCTCGCGATTGAGTCCGGAGGCGACTTCATCAAGAAGGAGAATGCGCGGTTCACCGCAAATTGCCCGCGCCAGGCCCACTATTTTCTGGGTGCCGTAAGCCAGCGTGCCGGCCCGGCGTTTGCGGTAGCGTTCCAGTTCGAAGAATTCGAGCACCTCCTCCACATGCCGGCGGTGCTCGATTTCCTCGCGCCGGGCGGGACCGGACAGCAGGCCGCCCGAGATGATGCCGGTACGCATCAGATGGTGGCGTCCGACCATGAGATTTTCCTGCACCGTCAGCTCGGCGAACAATTCTATGCCCTGAAAGGTGCGGCCGATGCCGATTTGTGGACGGCGATGGAGCGGCAGAGCGCCGATGTCCCGGCCCTCAAAAAACACTTTTCCCCCGGTCACCGGAAAAACACCGCTGATGGCATTCAGCAAGGTGGTCTTGCCGGCGCCGTTGGGGCCCACCAGTCCGAAAATCTCGCCCCGCCCGACATCGATGGACACGTCCTCGAGCGCGACTATCCCGCCAAAATGCAGCGAGACGCCTTCCGTCCTGAGTATGGTCTGCCGCTCCGGCATCACCCGAACCATCTGCGTTTGCGCCGGTACTGCTTCACTTCCCGGTAGTGCCGGTCGCCGCCTTGATTCAGACCGAGATAAAATTCCTTGAAGTCCGAATGCGCCCGCAACCGCTCCGAGGTGCCATCGAACACGATGCGGCCGTTCTCCATGACGTAGGTATAGTCGGCCAGCCCGAGCGCGATATTGGCGCTCTGCTCGACAATGAGGAATGTGATTCCGAGGTCGCGCCGCAAGTCGCGCACGGTTCTCTCCAGTTGCGAGACGATAATCGGCGCCAGCCCGAGACTCATTTCATCGATCATCAGGAGGCGCGGCCGGTTCAATAGCGCCATCGAAATCGCCAGCATCTGCCGTTCGCCGCCCGAAAGATAGCCGGCAACGCTGCGCTTTCGCTCCGCCAGACGCGGGAAGCGCGAGAAAATTTCATCGAAGGGCGAAACCGCTGCGCCATTGGAAGAGGAAGGCGCGGTCCGCCGGCTGGCCGCGAGATTCTCCATGACGGTCATTGTCGGGAAGATCTTGTTGCGCTCGGGCACCAGACCGATCCCGAGATTGCTGATCTGGTAATTGCGCAGGCCGAGCAGGGGCCGGCCCGCGTAAGCAATACTGCCCTGGAGTATCTGGGCGTCATCGGCGCGTACGAAGCCGGCAATGGCCGAGAGCATGGTCGATTTTCCGGCGCCGTTGGTGCCGACGATGGCGGTGATCGAATTCTCGGCGACCCGCAGGGAGATGCCCTGGATCGCGGTGATCGCCCGCTGGTAGATGACCTCCAGGTTGTCGATCGCGAGCAGCGGCGCGCGCTCGTTCTGGACGGCCGTGCGCGTCATCGCCTGCGCTCCGAGAGAATCGACTGGCGCAGCGGCCACAGCTCGAAATAGGTTCGTATGCGCCCCCACACCCCGATCAGGCCTTTGGGCTCGAACATCAGGAAAAGAATCATCGCGATGCCGAAAACCGCGATCTGGCTGGGCACGATGTAGAGCATGGCGTTCTTGGGCGTCACGCCGATCGTCTCGAAGACGGCGGTGATGGCGTGGGGCAGCAGCGTGACGAATATCGCGCCCAGGTAGGCCCCGGCCGATGATCCGGCGCCGCCGATGACCACCATCGCCAGGTAGGAGATCGCAAGGGTGAGGCTGAAATACTCCGCCGAGAGGGAGCCGAGGAAATGGGCAAGCAGCGACCCGGTCATGCAGGTCAGCGCGGAACTGACGACAAAGGCGAGAATCTTGTAACGCGCAACATTGATGCCGAGCGCAGCGGCTGTGATGTCGCGGTCGCGAACGGCGATCCATGCGCGTCCCGGACGCGTTCGCGCCAGATTGACGCAGAACGCGGTGGTGCAGGCGAGGACCAGCAGCAGGAAAAAATACCACTTGCGCGGACTGTCGAGCGTCACGACCCACAGCTCCGGGTGCGGCAGCTGCAGCCCCGTCAGCGCCTGCAGCATGTCCCCTCCGGTCTGATATTCGTTGCACAGGAAGGCGACGATGTAGTGGAAGCCGACTGTCGCGACAATGAGATACAGACCGCGCAACCTGAGCGCCGGCGCGCCCACCACTATCCCCAGCACCGCCCCGATGGCCATCGCCGCCGGCAATACCAGCACAAAGGGCAGGCCGTGGCTGGCCAGCCAATGACTCGCGAAAGCGCCAACGGCCATGAACGCGGCATGCCCCAGGGATATCTGCCCGGCATACCCGGTCAAAAGGTTGAGGGCGAGCGCCCCCATGATGGTGATGAACAAAAGGTTGCCGGTATGAATCCAGTGACCGCCGGCGACTGCGGGAAACAACACGGCGGCGATCGTGAGGAGCGCGAGGAACAGCAGGCGCCACGGCGTGTCGAACAGCACCATGTCATGGCTGTAACTTGTCTTGAAATAGCCCGAGCGGCGCGTCGCCATGGTCAAACCCGGTCGATTGCTTCCTTGGTCCCGAAAAAGCCCCAAGGTCGGACCAGAAGCACGACAACCAGCGCGAAAAAAGGAACCGCCTCCGAAGCCTGGGGGCTGACATAGCGTTGCGTCACGACTTCGAGCGTGGCGATGAGCAGCGCCGCGGGAATGGCGCCCTTGATGCTGTCCATGCCGCCGACCAGCGCGACCGCCAGGCCGCGCAAGGCGACTTCGGACAGGGTGGGATTGACCTGCTGATTGAAGCTGTAGAGGGCGCTGGTGTACATCGCGATCGCGGTCGCAATCGCCCAGGCCAGCGCGAACAGCAGGTGAATATTGATGCCGCGATAAGCGGCCAGACGCGAATCCTCGGAAGCCGCCCGCATGCGCATGCCCAGGCTCGAGTAGCGCAGGAATGCGAGCAGCGCGCCGGTCACTGCGAGTGCGCTGATGACGATCTGGACTTCCAGTTCGGACAGGACCAGACCGCCGAACAAGGCGATCGGCTCGTTGCTGATTCCGAGGACCCGCCCTGGGTACACGATCTGCCCGCCGAACGCCATCAAGGCGATGCCCTTGATGATTGTGCCCAGGCCGATGGTCACCAGCACGGCCGCAAACACCGAATGCCCGGCCATGGGCGCCATCAGGATGGCATAGGTCAGGATGCCGGCGATGGCGCCGCCGGCGAGCGAGACGGGAAGCGCCAGCAACGGCGTCAGACTCAGGGCCGACAGCAGCGTGAAGGTGAGATAACCGCCCACCATGAAGACATCGCCGTGGGCGAAATTGAGAACGCGGCTGGTGCGGTAGACGATCACGTAGCCGAGCGCCAGCAGCGCATAGATGGCGCCAAGGACGGTGATGGCTGCGGCCACGGCCTGCGATCATCCGTTCAAGTTCGGCGCCGCCCGGCGGGCCGCCGACGCCGCCCGGCGAGCCGCCGGAGCGGCCCGCGCCTCATCCTGCCTCATTTCCAGTCGCGTTCTTCGGCGGTGAAAGGCGCGCCCACGGCCGTTATTTCCCCCTTCTGAGCGGACCAGTGGTAGACGCGATAGACCTTGCGCGGACTGGTATGATTGGTTTCGGTGAAGATGCTCGGGTTGACGTTGAGATCGACGAAGTCGCGCGAATCGACGGTCAGCGTCGCCAGCGTCCCGCGCAGCTTCGCCCGGTCGCAGGGCCAGCCACACTTGGTCAAAGCCGCTGCCAGCACCATGCCGCTGCGGTAACCGAAGCGGATGTCGTCAACGGGAAAGCCGAACCCGTGCTTGGCGGCGGCAGCGCGCATCTCCCTGTGGATGGGCTTGTCCTCCACCAGCGCCGAAAAGTGGTCCAGACCGTAGATGTTCTCGGACTTGAGCTGGCGCAACTGGTTAAAGGTTCCGGGAAGACCGGTGAACAGGAAGTATTTGCCCTTCCAGCCCAGCCTGGTCAGCGCTTCGGCCCCGGCCAGCATGTGGCTGGAAATGGTGTAGCTGATGACCGCATTGGCGCCTTTGTCCATCAGGCTGCGGGCGATCGCGGTCGCGTCGGACGAGGCCACCGGCATCACCGCCACGTCCACGACCTCCATTCCGGCTTTCTCCGCGTGCGGCTTCATGATCCGCTCGGCCGCGCCGCGGGCGCCCGGAATATCGGTCGTCACGAAACCAAGCTTGATCTTCTCCGACCCCATGTTCCTCTTGACGACGTCGACAAACGTGAGAGCGTCGGTGAGGGTGCTGATGCCGGCGCAGAAAAAGTTCGGATCCGGTTGCGGCGGCGTGGACGGCGGATAGCAGGCGTTGATGTACAGGGTCGGCACCTGCGATACCTTGTTCTGCTTGATGTAGGCGCCCAGCGTTCCCGACGGGGAAACGAATGCGACGCCGGTCACCTTCTCGGCATCGAAGAAGTTGAGATCCGTCACCACCTGGTTGGGATCGGAACGGCTGTCCCGGGTGAGCAGTTTCACCGGATGCCCGTTGATGCCCCCTTTTGCGTTCAGCGCATCAAAATAGACCCGGGCGCCCTCGGCGAGCGGCTTGTAGGTCCCGGCGGCCCCTCCGGAAAAATCGCCGGTCAGGCCGATGACGTACGGATCGGCGGCCCCGGCCGGCCCCGCCACGAATGCAAGCAGTGCTGCAAGTCCGAAAATTCTTCCCATGCTGCGCATATCATCCTCCCTTGGTTGGCGAAAATCCTTCAATGGACGGCGGTGATTCGACTCAGATCGGGCGCCGGCGCCCTGTCGAGGGCGCCCTGATACATTTCTTCGACCAGAGCGCCGAACATATCGTACATGAGCGCGCGCTTGATCTTGCGCGTGGGCGTCGTTTCCCCCTGCTCCGGATCGAGTTCGGAGGGAATGATGCGGAACGTCTTGACCTGCTCGACCCGCGCCAGGAATTCGTTTGCGCGCGCGACCTCGTTCTCGATGAGGGCGACGACTTGCGGGCACGTCACCAGACTGGTGTAGGAGGTATAGGAAACCTTGTGGGTGCGGGCCCATTCGGAGACCGTGGTGTAATCCAGTTCGAAAAGCGCGGTCACATAGCGGCGGCCGTCGCCAAACACGACGGCCTCGGAAACGAAGGGGCTGCCCTTCATGACCTTCTCGATCTGCTGCGGGCTCAGGGACTTCCCGCCGGAAGTGACGATGATGTCGCGCAGCCTATCGACCAGCTTGATGCGGCCCTGCGCGGTGATCTCGGCGACATCGCCGGTGTGATACCAGCCGCTCTCCTCGCGCACCTCCGCGGTGGCTTCCGGGCGGCGCCAATACTGCTCAAACACCATCGGCGAGCGCAGCAGAATCTCGCCGCCCTCCGCAAGGCGAAATTCGAATCCGGGGAGTGATGCAGGCTCGCCGATGTCCGCGGGAGCGGGGAACGGATGGTACTGGGCAATGGAAATGCCACAGCACTCGGTGACGCCATAGACCTCGCGCAGATCCACCCCCCAGGTCTGCCAGGCCTCCACCACCTGCGGCGGCATGGGCGCGGACCCGGTGAAGGCAACGCGGCATTTCGCCAGGCCGATTTTCTCGAGCAGCTGCTTGAATACCAGTTCACGCGCCAGCCAATAGGCGAGCGCATCGAGCCAGGGCAGGCGGGCGCCGCTGCGCCGAAGCCGCAAAATACGGCCTCCGATGACGGCGGCGAGTTTATACGCCCATCGTTTCAAGGGCGTGCTCGTTTCCATGCCGATAAGCAGCTGGGCCGCGAATTTCTCATAGAAGCGTGGCGGCATGACCACGAAGTTTGGCGCCACCTCGCGTATCGTTTCGCTGAATTCCTCGATTTCCTCGCAAAAAAAAGGGACCAGTCTGCTCAACAGCGGCGTTGTCACGACCAGGATGCGCGCCACCACATGCGACAGCGGCAGGTGCGCCACGGTGCGGTGCTCGGCATCGCGGATCCCGGGACTGCAGTTGACATAGCTGATGGCGCCGGCGATCAGGTTGCGGTGCGACAGCACCACGCCTTTCGGCGCTCCGGTGGTGCCCGAGGTGTAGACGATCGCCGCCGCATCTTCGGCGCGGACCGCAGCGATGCATCGCTCGAATTCGCCGGGCGCGCGCGCGAGGCGCGAGCGTCCAAGGTCGCGAAGCTCGGCAAACGTCATGACCAGGTCATGGTGAAAATCGAACAGCGCCCGGGTGTCGATGACCACGATCTTGCGCAGGCGCGAAAGCGCATCCGGCGAGGCCAGCAGCTTGTCCAGGTGCTCCTGAGTCTCGGCGATGAAAATCGATACCCCGGCGTCCCGGACGATGTATTCGACTTCATTCGGCGCGCTGGTCGGATAAACGCCGACGGTGATGGCCCCGATGCTCATGGTCGCCATATCGGCGAGGACCCATTCCGGGCACGGGTCGCCCATGACGGCAACGCGCTCGCCGCCCGCCAGGCCGAGCTCACGCAGCCCCAGCGCAACCTCCTCGACGAGCTTGGCGTATTCATGCCAGTTGCAGCCGGCATAGACGCCCAGGTGCTTGTCGCGGAACGCGACCTGCGCCGGCGTTACCCGGGCACGATCGAGCAGCACTGCCGGCGAGGGCCGGGCGAGCAGCCGCGCCATTTCCGCATCATCCACTACAGCGGCATTCGGACGGGCTCGCAAAACCATGCCTTCGCCCCGGGCTATGTTGCCGAGGGAAACTTCACTGCGCGTTTTTCGCGAAAGGCGGCGCGAGCGGCATGCACGTCGGGGCCGAAAAAGTCGACCATTTCCAGGGCCGCCGCATGCTCGAAGATCGGCATGGCCTGACGCAGCCAGCCGTTCAGGGCGCGCTTGGTCCCGCGGATTGCAGGTTGCGCCATTTGCGCAAGCTGGCCGGCAAGCCGCAGCGCTTCATCGAGCACCTGCCCGGCCGGCAACGCCTTGGTGACGATCCCGATTTCTTCCGCGCGACGTCCCGTCAACGGTTCCAGGTCCCACAGGTAGTATTTCGCCCGCGCCATGCCGCACAGCAGCGGCCAGATCACGCAGGCGTGGTCGCCGGCGACCACGCCCACCTTGGTGTGGCCATCGATCAACTTTGCGTCCTCGGCGGCGATGCTGATGTCGGCCATCAAGGCCACGGCGAGCCCGGCGCCGACGGCAACGCCGTTTATGGCCGAGATGATCGGTTTGTCGCAGTCGATCATGCCGCTCACGATGCCCACCGCATCTTTCATCAGATCGCGCACGCCGTCAAAATCCAGATCCGGGTTGCGCAGGTCGTTGCCGGAGCAGAAGGCGCGCCCCGCCCCGGTCACGACCGCCACCCTGACCTGCGGATCGCGATCGACGTCGCCCCAGATGCGCGCCAGTTCCGCGTGCATCGTGTAGGTCATGGCGTTCAGCACCTGGGGCCGGTTCAGCGTGATCAACACGACCCCGTTTTCGCGTCGTTCGATCTTGAGTTCCTGGTAACTGTCAAAGGCATCGGTCATTGAAACGACTCCTGTTGCGTTAATCTTGCCGCGGGCGGATTCCTACTCTAGCGCATGGATATTGATGTTGCCGCGAAACTCGAAGCATTCCAGCATCACCCCGTGGAGAGATGACGGTTTGATCCAGTTCACCGCAAGCCGATCGGGGATGTACCGGGCGGCCGGGTTGGCGGTTGCGAACTCGTAGGGCTTGGCCAGCACCCACTGGACGCCCTGCCAATCGCGCATCGCCTCTTCCAGATCATCGACGCGCACCGCAATCGAATATATTCCTTCGCCGCGCCGCTCGAGAAAGCGCTGAACAGGCGAGCCGGGACCGGTCGGAGAAATGATCGAGATGGCGCCCTGCTCGCCGATCGGCAGAGTGACGTCCACGATTTCGGCCGGCGGATCGGGCATCGGGAATGCGGGAAGTGCCGACAATCCGAGGTTGCGATATTTGGCAACCACCTCATCGACGTTTCGCGCGGCGACATTGACCGTGAGCAACTCGAGTATGCGCGCCATCGGTTATTTCGCCGCCCCGCGGCCGCGTTCGGACTTCGCGGCCGGCGTATCGCTCAACTCGACATACACGCCGCGTCGCTTGGCCTCCTCCCTCATCCCGCGGATGTCGGTGAGCACGTCTTCGGCCGGCCGGACGAAGTTGCGGGGATTCTTGAAATGCGGAATGACGTAGCGGCCGAACATTTCTATCGATTTGAGGATTTTGTCGTGCGGCACGCTGTCGATGCGGATCAGCACCTGATCGCAGCCGATCGACTGGAACTTTTCAATGGCTTTGATGCAGCTCTCCGGTGAGCCGATAATCGCCGCGCCGGAGGCCTCCTTGAAATAGGCGTAATCCTGGAACTTGTCGGCAACGTCCTTGACCTCGGCCATGTAAGCGTAGCTCGTTGACATCTTCGCCAGACGCGGATACCCGTCGAGCGCCACTTTCATCCACCTGAGGTTGCCCAGTCCGGCCTCCTCCTCGGCCTGCTTGTCGGTCGCCGCGCAATAGCCGTTGACGAGAACCCCGACCTGATCGTTCAGGCATTCACCCGCCGCCTTGGTCTGTGCCACGCGGTTCCGGTAGGCGGCAATTGATTTCTCGAGTGAATCCCAACCGAAGAAATTTGACCAACTGTAGACTCCGATACCCAGTTCCGCCGCAAGCATGTGCGATTCGGCGCTTGTCGCCGCCGAATAGATTGGCGGACAGGGATATTGAACCGGCTTCGGCACCAATGATCGCGGCGGGATCTTGTAGTGCTCGCCATAAAACATGAACGGATCCTGGGTGAACGCAGCCTTCAGTATCTTGATTCCCTCGAGCCACTCGCCGCGATGTTTTTCCAGATCGACTTCGTAGGCCCGAAGCGCAAGCGTGGTGTTTCCGCGGCCCACGCCAAGTTCGATCCGGCCGCCTGAAAGCACATCCTGGACCGCCGTGCGGCAGGCGATCTTCAGGGCGTGATTGATGTTTTTCGGCAGCAGCGTGATGGCATGGGAAAAACGCAATCGTTTGGTCAGGGGAAACAGATAGCCGTAGAGAACCTCGGGGCACGATGTGGATACGCCGCCGACCGCAAACTGCTGCTCGGAAACACCGAACAGATCAAAGCCCCATTTCTCGGCGTGGATGACCTCATCGACGAGCTCCCAGTACCTCACCTGATAGGATTCTCCGGGAAGCGTTTCGCCTTCCGACATGAACATGAATTTCATCGCCGTCCTCCTTGCGAACCTCGATCGTCATTGACCGCGCGACAACAGCGTCACGCAGGTGGCGCCGGCTTCCAGTCCGGTGCCGCCCTGGCTGTGGGCCAGCGCGACGCGGGCATTCTCGACCTGGCGCCCGCTCGCTTCGCCTCGCAGCTGCCAACTCAACTCGGCGAACTGCGCCACTCCGGTTGCGCCCACGGGATGGCTCTTGGAAAGCAATCCGCCCGAGACGTTGACCGGCACGCGACCGCCCAGCGAAGTCGCGTTTTCCCTGACCAGCCGCGCGCCCTCGCCTTTGGCGCACAGGCCCAGTCCTTCATAGTGCAGCAGTTCTCCGACGCTGAAAGCGTCGTGGAGTTCGATGACGTCGACATCCCCGGGACCTATCCCGCTCGTGTCATAGGCGGCGCGTGCGGCGCCGGCAGTCGCTCCGAATGAAGTGAGAGATCGCGTATTCGAGTCTCCGGTCCATGCCCGCAAGCCGGCGCCTTCTATCCAGACTTTCGGTCCGGCACGGCGCCGGCACCATGGTTCCGAGCCGAGCACGACAGCGGCCGCGCCGCTGCCATTGCGGCAGCACTGCAACAATGTAAGAGGCTCGGCGATGGGCCTGGAATTGAGCACCTCTTCGAGCGTAACCTTGTCGCGGAACCGGGCATTCGGATTGAGCGCGCCGTGGAGACGATTTTTCACGGCCACCCCGGCGAAGTCTGCGGCGCTGGTGCCGTACTCGTGCATGTGCCGTTGACCGCACAGCGCATACTGCGCTGGGGCGGTGTTGCCCAGCGTCAGTTCGAGGTCCGCGCCGACGAAGTTGATGAGGCCGCGGTCCATCTTTTCCGCGCCTATCACCAGAACAAGATCGTGCTCTTCGGTTGCGACCGACAGCCAGGCTTCGCGAAAAGCAGTGGAGCCCCCCGCGCAGGCATTCTCGACGTTCACGATCTGCATTTCGGGCACGCGCAGACCGCGCAATATCCGCTGCCCGAACACCTCGCCCTGGTACAGATGCGCCGCGTAGACCGCCTGGACATCCGGGAGCTTGACTCCGGCGTCGGCGAGGGCGGCGATGACGGCGCGCTGCGCCAGCGTCTCGATGGACACGCCCTCGTGCCGATCGAACGGCGTCAGCCCCACTCCCATGATTCCGGCGCGGCGCAGGTTCATGGCGTTTTCCCCGCGCCGGGCTGGCGCGCATAGAAGGGCACCGTCATTGAGCGTCCCTGCTTGTCGGCAGCAAGGGGTCGGATATCGAGTGTCACCCTGTCGCCGATCTGGGGCGCCGCCGGGCCGTTCTCCAGGTGAGCGAATACACGCATGCCGCCCTCGAAGTCGATATAACCGACGCGGTACGGCGTGCTGAAGCCGCCGGGTCCCTGGTGAATGACCGTGGCGCTGTAGAGATGCCCGGTTCGACCGGCACGGACTTCGCGCAGGGTGCCTGCTGCATGGCAGTGCGGGCAGAACTCGCGCAGACCCAGCGCCTGCCCGCCACAGCGCTCGCACCGGCCTGCCACGAGATAGGCTCCCTCCGCGTCGCGGCCCCACAGGCCCGGCCAGGCCGGCGCGGTTTCCGGTTCCCCGGCGTTCATTGGCTCTGTCCCTCCAGTTCGCGCCGTCCGCTCAGGCCATGCAGGACGAAATCGACGATTTCGCCCGCAACGGCGTCCTGGCCGAACCTGCCTATCGTCCAGTGCCGCAGGGGCCAGATGCAGCACAGGAAATAAACGAAGTTGGCGGCGAGCTCGGTGTTGCGCTCGCGCCAGCCGCAGTCGCGAATTGCGGTGTCGAGGAGCTCGCGAATGATGGCGATGTAGCGCGCATCCAGCTCATAGACGCGGCGGCGGGCATCCGGTGTCAACGCGCGCGTCTCCTGGAACATCACCTTGATGTATTTGTGGTGTTTATCGAACAGCCGGACGATCGTCCTGATCAGCTCTTCGAAACGTTCGCGCGGCTGGGTCGCGGTACCGCGCCAATTGTGCAACGCCGCGACGATGTCGCTCATGAAGTACTCGTAGATGCGATACAGCAGGTCTTCCTTGCGTTCCAGATACTGGTACATGGTCGGGATCGCCATGCCGCCCGCCGCCGCAATATCGCGGATGGAGGCCTTAGCGAATCCCTTCTCGGCGATGACAGCGCAAGCGCCTTCGAATATCTGCCGCCAGCGCTCGTCCACGACCGGCTGCGAGAAGTTCCGCGATATCGTGGTGCGGGCCGCGTGCAGCGGCTGAATCGAGCCTGGCGTGGCGCCATGCTTGTCGCCCGGATCGGCAGCAGCGGCAGGATCCGGATCCGTTCCGCTTTCGCCAAAGTAGAGTTGCGTCTGCGTCACTTCGGCAATCTGCTCTTCGCCCCGGAACACGCTGGCGCGCCACACCGACATCGTTCTCCCGACGTGCAGCGGAACGGATTCGGCGCGGACAGTGGGTCCGGCGCCCCTGCGCCAGAAATTGGTCTTGGATTCGATCGTGGCGGTCGTCTGGTGCGCTCGGAGATTGAGCACCGCTCCGTAGGCGCTGGCGCAATCGGCCAGCGCCATGATGGCCCCGCCATGAACGACATCGGGGCGCGCGCAGACCGCGCCGCTGACGTTGAGTTGGGCCACGACACGATCGGGCGCGGCATTCAGGAACGAAATTCCCAGCAGCTTCCCCATGCCCTGGTTGTGATGGGCGATGAAGGATTCAGGACTCACGGGCCGGGCGCGCGTAACGCATTGTCAAATTCAGGCATCGGCAGAGGTTAAAAAATTTCGGCTTGCGCAAGGCCCGCCTACTGGTCCGGAGCGGTCCTTGACTTGACGGTTTTTGAGTCCGCAGCGAGTATATGAGTGAACGATCATTAGTGTCAACGGATGGCTTGGTCCGGACCGGCTTCGCGCCGCGCGCGCCCTCGGCCCCGCGCTGCGTTCATACTCGGCAGGCGCGCCGGCACGCGAGCTGGTGCGCAGATCGAAAGACTGAGGGAAGCCCCGAGTCTCTTCCCCTTGCGCGAAAGTGCTGAGAGGGCAAGTGGGGCAAGCAATCAATCCATTTACGCGAGGACCACATGGCCTACGAATTCCTGCTGACTGAAACCCGCGGCCGCGTCGGCCTGGTGACCCTGAACCGCCCCAAGGCGCTCAACGCGCTGAACGACGGCCTGATGAACGAATTGGGGGAGGCGCTGGGCCGGTATGACCTCGACGAGAATATCGGCGCCATCGTGCTCACCGGCAATGAAAAGGCGTTCGCCGCCGGTGCCGACATCGGCGCGATGAAAGACTGGTCGTACATGGACGTGTACAAATCCGACTACATCACGCGCAACTGGGAGCGGCTGCGGGCGGTCCGCAAGCCGGTGATCGCCGCGGTGGCCGGGTATGCGCTCGGCGGCGGCTGCGAACTGGCGATGATGTGCGATTTCATCATCGCGGCGGACACCGCGAAATTCGGCCAGCCGGAAATCCGCCTCGGCATCATCCCGGGGGCGGGTGGCACGCAGCGCCTGCCGCGCGCGGTGAGCAAGTCAAAGGCCATGGACCTGGTGCTCACCGGCCGCATGATGGACGCGGCCGAGGCCGAGCGCGCCGGACTGGTGTCGCGCATCGTCGCGGCCGACAGGCTGCTGGACGAAGCGCTCGAGGCGGCCACTGTCATCGCCGGTTTTTCGCTGCCCGCGGTGCTGATGGCCAAGGAATCGGTGAATCGAGCCTATGAGAGCGCTCTGGCCGAGGGCATCCTGTTCGAACGGCGCATGTTCCACGCGCTGTTCGCCACCGATGACCAGAAGGAAGGCATGGCGGCGTTCGTCGAGAAACGCAAGCCGAACTTCAGCCACAAGTAGGCCCGCGCACCCCTGCAATGCCACCTTGTTGGAAAGCCGGCGACCCCGCGTGCCCGGTCGAGTCGTCGCTAGGGTGGTGGCGGGTCGCCGGCCGGCCGCCTGGCGAGCTGGGCATCGACTGCCTTGAGCAATTCATGGCGCTGCACCGGCTTGGTGAGATAGGCGGCAACGCCGAGCCGGCGAGCCCGGCCGAAACTCTCGTCATCGCCCCGCCCGGTGAGAAAAATCACCGGCACCGCCTGGGTCAGCGGATCCAGGTGCAGCGCCTCCAGCAACTCGAAGCCATCCAGGTACGGCATGTTGATGTCGCAGATGATGAGCTCCGGCAGGTTCGCGAACAGGGTGCGGACGGCGATCGCGGCGTCCTCGGCCACCTGGACGGCGTGGCCGGCCGCGGTGAGATGGACGCGCAGCAGGTCCAGCATCGACCGGTCGTCGTCAATCACCAGTATTTTCGCCATGCATCCGATCCTGATTTCTGTTGGCGTCGAAACCGGGGCGTCGCGACAGGCAACGCGTTTTCAGCGGTTTTTCACCATCAGTGCTGCCGATGATGATGAGGCCAAACGTGATTTGTATCACCTATCCTGTGCACCGGCGGCACATTGATTCGTTAATACCGGTGAGGCCGAAGGAGCTATTCCAGGAGCGTAAATGCAGTGCACAAACCGTGTGGTATAACTTCCCCTCTCTACGGGCCTAAGGGAAACTCTGATTAACTCAAACCGCAAACGGTGTCGCGATAACCATGCACCTAAGTTCTTGATCGCCATGGTCCTCGCTCGTCCGCGCAGGTTGCAAACAGCGGCCGCCTCGCGATACAACTCACAGTTCTTCAAAGCTTTCCTTAAGGGACTCCATGCTGTACACGCTACATGAAATGCAGCACGCCACCCTGGCGCCGTGGACCGCCATCGCCCGAAGCAGCGTTCAATTTCTGACCAACCCCTTCAATCCGCTGTCGTATTTCCCCTCCAGCCGCAAGCTTGCCGCCGGCGCGGAGCTGTTTTTCCGCTTGACCCAGCGCTATGAAAAACCCGGGTTCGGCCTCGCCGAAACCCTGGTGGACGGCCAGTCCGTGCCGGTGAGCGAAGAAGTGCTGCTGGACAAGCCATTTTGCCGGTTGCTGCATTTCCGGCGTGTGTTCCCGCCGGAGGCGGAGCGAAATGACCCGAAGGTGCTGCTGGTTGCCCCGCTGTCGGGCCATTACGCTACTTTGCTGCGCGATACGGTGCGGGCATTGCTTCCCGGACACGACGTCCATATCACCGACTGGACCGATGCCCGCATGGTGCCCGTCGCCCAGGGCCCTTTCCATCTCGATGACTATATCGATTACGTGCGCGAATTCATCCGTACCCTGGGCGCCAACGTGCACGTGATTTCGGTTTGTCAGCCGACCGTGCCGGTGCTGGCCGCGATTTCGCTGATGGCCTCGGCCGGCGAGGCGATCCGCCCGCGCACCATGGTGATGATGGGGGGACCCATCGACGCGCGCCGCAGCCCCACCGCGGTCAACGATCTCGCCAGGGAAAAGCCCTATTCGTGGTTCGAGCGCAGCGTCATCCAGACGGTGCCCCTCAAGTACCCCGGCTTCATGCGCCGCGTCTATCCCGGATTCCTGCAGCATCTGGGCTTTGTCGCCATGAATCCGCGCCGGCACCTGGATGCGCACTGGGAGCTCTACGATCACCTCATCGAGGGTGACGACGATTCGGCCGAAGCCCACCGCAAATTCTATGACGAATACAATGCCGTACTTGACATGCCGGCCGAGTACTACCTGGACACCATCAAACGCGTGTTCCAGGAGTTTCATCTCCCGCAAGGACGCATGCTGGTCCGCGGCGAGCCGGTCCGCCCGCAGGACATACGCCACACCGCGCTCCTCACCATCGAAGGGGAGTTCGACGACATCTCGGGTAACGGCCAGACCGAAGCCGCGCACGGCCTGTGCACCGGCATACCGGCCGGCAAGCAGGAGCATTTCCTGGTGCCGCGCGTCGGCCACTACGGTATTTTCAGCGGCCGCCGCTGGCGCGAAACGATCTGCCCGCGCATCGCCGGGTTCATTCGCAAGCACGCCTGACGCGGCGTGCGGGTAGAGGGCGCGGCGATGGATCGCGCTGCGCGCAGGCAGCCTGTGGCGGTTGCGGCAGGTTATTGCGTAACTTGCGGCCGTTGCGTGACTTCCTGCAGGCAGGCGGGCAGCATTTTCATGGCGTTCTCTCCATGGCGCCGCGAGCCCGCGCGTCCAGCATCGGCTGGATCGCCGCCCAGTCGTTGGGAAACAGGTTGAGTTTGTGCTGCTTCGCGTCCTCGAGCACCGCGTAGTCGAGCGCCTTGAATTCGGCGCAAATGCGCTCGAGGTTGTCGGCGAGCACCCGGGACGCCGGGTCCAGGTTGCGTATCAGTCCGAGGCCGGTGGGCGGCGTGGCGATGGTGTGGACCTCCAGGTCCGGCCGGTATTTCTTCAGCAGCAGGATCAGGCGCCAGATGTCGCCGCTCCAGAACATGGTCACGCGCTCGCGTTCCGCAGTCCTGCGGTCGAGCGGGTAACAGTCGTGCACCACGATGGTCGAGTCCGGGGTGCAGAGACGCTCCAGGTTGATGAAATCGCGCAGCGCGTACTCGAACAGGTGCATGCCGTCGATGAAGGCAAACTCGACCGGTCCGCCCAGTTCCGCGCGCACGTCGTGCGTCTCGAAAAAATGGTCGCTGGTTTCGCGGAACACGCGCTGGTTGGGGCCGAGCGGCTGCTGCAGGATCGGTTCCGGATCGACGCCGATGGCGATCACCTCGGGCGCAACCAGCCGCAGCGAACTGCCCTTGAACACGCCGACTTCGAGGTAGGTGCGCGGTTTCAGGTGATGCTGCAGCCGGTGCAGGAGCTGGAAATAGTCGTCGCCACTCAATTCGATGTTGCTCATCAGCACGTGCGCGGGATGGCACTCCCCCGCCGCCAGCGCCGCCTGGCACAGCTCGATGGTCCTGGCGACGTTGCCCTCGATCCAGTAGGTGAGGGACAGGTTGTAGAAAATGCGCGGATCCCCGGGATTCAGTTCGGCGGCCCGCACGAGATCCCTGCGCGCTTCGGTCAGGCCCTGCAATTCCAGCCATGCGGTGCCGCGGACGAACAGCGCCTCGGCGTGATCGGGGTTTTGCTCGAGCAGCGGCGACAGCATTTCGATCACCTGGCGGTGCTCATTGCGATTGAGCAGCTGCCGGGCGAGCTCGAGCGTCGCCGCATCGGCGCGGCCCGGCACGGCGGGCTTCAGGGATTCCATCAGGCGTCGCAGCATCCGTCGATGATACCGGGGCGGCAAGGTTGCAGCAAACCGCCGGGCGGCGGTTCAGTTCTCCGTTTCGGCGCTTTTTCAGGCGATTCGCGAGACGGAGGCGGGTCATTGCTTCACAAGCAGGGAAAAGTCACAGTCCGGGCGGGCGAACACAGGCAGCGCCGTTGCGCAAGGCTGCGGCCACGCAGACAGGACCGCCGGGAACCGTAGGGTCATCCTTGACGTATGTCAGTTCAACCAATAAAGTGACATACATGGAAAAGACCCAGGTATATCTTCGCAAGGAAGATCTCGCCGCACTGCGCAAGGCCGCTGCACGATCCGGACGCAGCGTCGCCGATCTGGTCCGCGAGGCGATCCGCAAGGTGGTGTTGCAGCCTGAGGCCGATGGCCCCGTAGCAATCTGGGACGGGCAACCAAAGCGCCCATCGATGGACCACGACAGCGTTCACGACGAGACCTGATGCGGCAGGGCGAGGCCGCGTTCGTGGATAGCGGGGCCTGGATCGCCCTTGCGCTATCGCGTGATCCGCTGCATGCGCAAGCCCGGGAGCAGTGGGATATCCTGCGGGGTGCCGGCGCGAAACTTCATACTTCGGTCCCGGTCGTTATCGAGACGTTCACCTTCCTCGAGCGCAACGCCAACCGGGACGTGGCGCTGACGTGGAAAGAATCGATTTATAAACCTGGCACTGTAAAAATCCTTCCCTGCGAGCTGCGCGATCTGGAGCAGTCATGGGAGTATTTTCGACGCAAGGACCTGCACAAGCTTTCGGCCGTCGATGCCACCAGCTTTTCCATCATGAAGCGCGCGCGCATTCGGCTTGCATACACGTTCGATCACCACTTCGCCCTGGTCGGATTCAAGCTGGTGAACTGATCGCGCCAAGGACAGTCCCGAATTTCAGTTCGCCTGCTCAACGGGTTTCGTCGGATCCGCGACAGCCTGATCGATGGCACCGAAAATGGAAGCGCCGGCGGCATCGAACATCTCGATGCGCACCCGGTCGCCAAATTTGAGGAACGGCGTTTCGGGCTTGCCCTTCTCGGCGCTTTCGAGGGCGCGGATCTCGGCGATGCAGGCGAAGCCGTTCTTGAAGCCGTGGTTGGAGATGGTGCCCGAGCCGAGCACCGTACCGGCGCCGAGCCTGCGCGTTTTGGCGGCGTGCGCGATCAATTGCGGGAAGCTGAAGTACATGTCGGTGCCGCAGTCGGGCGTGCCGAATTTCCTGCCGTTGATGTGCACGCTCATCGGCAGGTGCAGTTTTTTGCCGTCCCAGGCACTGCCCAGTTCGTCGGGCGTGACCATGACGGGAGAGAACGCCGTGGCCGCCTTTCCCTGAACGAAACCGAAGCCTTTGCCGAGTTCGGCCGGGATGAGGTTGCGCAGGCTGACGTCGTTCAGGATGGCGATGAGGCGGACGAATTCCGCCGCGCGGTCCGCCCGCACGCCCATTGGCACATCGTCCAGCACCACCGCCACTTCCGCCTCCAGGTCGATGCCCCATTCCTCGCTGAGCGCCTCGATCGGATCGCAGGGACCGATGAAATTCCCGGAGTCGCCCTGGTACATGAGCGGGTCCTTCCTGAATTCCGGGGGCATGGCCGCGCCGCGCGACTTGCGCACCAGCTCCACGTGTGACAGGTAGGCACTGCCATCGAGCCACTGGTAGGCCCGCGGCAACGGCGCGGCGAGATTCGCCGGATCGACTTCGAACACCCGCGAGCCGAGGCTCGAGCCGTGGCTGCGGTTCAGCTCGACGTAGAAATTCTCCAGCTGCGGCGCAAGATAGGCCCAGTCGTCGAGCGCCGCCTGCAAAGTCGGCGCGATGTCGTAGGCGAGCACCGCGCGCTGCAGATCGCGCGAGACGACGATCAGCGCGCCGTCGCGCGTGTCATTCTTGAGAGAGCCGAGTTTCATTCATGAAGTCCGTGCGTGGAGAGTGAAAGGCGGGGGCGGAAAGGCGGGGGCGGAAAGGCGGGCGCGCGCAGGGCGCCCGATTCTAGCGCATGGAGCGCGGCTTCCGATCCGCTCGATTACCCGATCAGAACGACATGCGCCTGGCGTTCGCGCTCGGTCGCGAGCAACTGCCCCACTCCGGAATCGAATGTGACCAGTTTACATTTGCGCTTGACCGAGAGCGCGAGCAAATAGGCATCCGTCACCTGCCGGTGGCCCATCAAGCCGCCGGTGCAAAGCCCCGCGACTTCGGCGATCTCCATGTCAAGGGGGAAGAATGTGTGGTGGCGATGCGCCAGATTTCGCGCCAGCAACTCGGCTGCCTCGCGCGGCCCGATGGCGACGCCGGAGAATGCCGGTTGTGAAACGATGCGGACGAATGCCGCTTGCGTGAAAGGCGTGGTCGCCCAGCCCTGGCGGGCGTGATTCTTGAACCAGGCCAGCATGCGGCCGTGATGCTCGTGCGCGGGCCACCCCAGGGCGATCAGCGCGTTGGCGTCGAGCAGATGCCGGCTCAAAGCGATTCGTCCAGCAACTGCCTCACCTGCCGCGCCGTGACTTTGGGTGTGTCGGGGGGCAGATCGAACACCCATACACCGTTTACCCGCTTCATCGCCACTTTGCCCGTGCTGCCGTGCCGGATCAGCTCGGATACCGCCTTGCCCAGCTTGACTGAACGTGCGCGCGCATAGGCCTGTGCGGTGGCGAAGGCGTCATCCTCCAGATTGAGCGTAGTGCGCATGATCTGATGTCGTTTTTGCCGGTTGATGCAAAATTATAGCAAATAGCATCAAAATCCCACAATGTGCAGCAGAAATGCGTCGCGACCCAGTTTCTTGCGCCGGTTCTTTCGGACACGTATTCCGACTCGCGGACGCCGCATTGCGCGCGGTCCTGCCGGGTATGCCGCCCCGGTGCGGTTCGCCGCGAGCCGGACCCCGTCTTGCGTCAGGCTCCGGGCAGGATGCCGAGCTGGGCGAGCAGGCTGAACAGATTCCAGTAGGCCGCCTCGCGGACAATGCGCTCGTTGCGGACTTCGGCGACGAACACACCGCTTTCGGTCATCCGCTTTCCGGTTGCGGTAATGGTCTGCCCGTCCGGCGCCAGCAGCGGGCCGGTGTGCGTTCCAGTTACCGTCCACTCGGCACAGACGAGATGTCCGTCCACCAGCGTATTGCGAACATGGAATCGGGCATCGGGGAACGCCGACATCATCACCTGGTTGTAGGCGCGTGCCTTTTCGGCATCGAGCCGCGGCGCGCCCGGATAGTCCGCCGCGTAGCCGGGCGCCAGCAGCGCGGCCCAGCCGCCAAGGCTGTGGTCTTCATTGAATGCGTGGATCAGCGCCGTGCCGATTTTTTTCGTGTCGTTCGCCATGATGGGTCTCCTCGGGTTGCGGCCGGCGCGGGTGCGCCCGCTCACGAGGAGAAAGACTACGGGGCGGGACGGGGCGAATGAATAGGGTGAATTCCCTATGCGCCCCATCCGCACAGCAACGAGCGTTCCATCGCCGCCAGAGTCGCGCCCGCCCGCGTGCGAACGCCAAGCTTCTGATAGATGCTTTGCACCTGATTGTCCACCGTCTTGGGCGCGCTGCCGAGGTCGCGGGCGATCTCCTTGTTCGAGCGACCGCGTGCAAGCGAGTTGAGCACATCCAGTTCGCGTTCGGTGAGCAGGGACGGGTCGCGCCGGCGCGCCGGAATCGGACCCGCGCCCGCGGCCGCCAGAACCGCGGCGACGGCCTGCGGATCGAGTTTTCCGGCCCGCGCCTCGGCACGCAGCATCTCGCTCGCGATATCGGCCGAATGGGCCGGACGGTGCGGCCGTTCTTCGGTCATCGCGCAGAACACATCCGCCGCCGCGAGCAGCCGGGCGGCCGGCGCGATGGCGTTCGCCTGGGCGGTGCGGAAGTAGCCTTGTCCGTCGATGCGCTCGTGGGCGAAGGAGGCCACTGTCCCTAGCTTTGCGAGCGCGGGAAACCGCGCCAGGATGCGCTCGGTGTAGTAGCAGTGCAGGCGTACCTTCTCCCATTCGCGTTCGCTGAGCGAGCCCCGTTTGCCCCAGATTCCGGCCGATACGCCGACCCGGCCGATGTCGTGCAGCAGCGCCGCGCGCCGGGCCAGCGCCGTATCTTCGGCGCCCAGTCCCGCAAGCTCTGCGCCGCGCTGCGCGATGGCGGCCACATGCTGCGAATGCGCAAGCGTGTACTGCGACTTGATGTCGGCGAAGTCCGCAAGGACCATACAGGCGCTGTCGAAGGCCGCGTCCTCCAGCGTGACCGGCTCGCCCGGCTCCAGCGCGAGCACCCTCTGCCACGTTGGCTGATGCGCCAGGTCGGCAAGCAGGGATTGTCCTTCGCGCAGGAACACATCGACCAGGCGCGGGTCGTATTGCCGGCCGCGGCGCTTGCGGGCGACCTCGAGCGCCTGATCCGCCCCCCCGAGCCGGTGAAATGTGACCGCATCCTGCGCCAGCATGACCAGCCGCACCGGGAGCGTGATTTGTTCGCCCTGGACGCCCCTCGGAACGCCTTTTCCGTCCCAGCGCGCGTACAGCTGGCCAAGACCGCGCACCAGGGTGGGACCGAATCCGAGCCGCTCGGCCAGCCGCTGGGCGACTTCGCAATGACCGGGAAAGGTCTCGGTCTCCAGCGATCCGAGCGCAGCCATCCCGCGCAGCAACGCAGCGGCGAGCTCAAGCGGCGTGGCGCCGGCATTGGCCTGGCGGATGAAGCGCATCGCCAGGGGGATCACCTGCCGGGGCTTTCCGGCATCGATCGCGGCGAATTCGGCGCGCAGCGCGAGCTCGTCGCCCACGACAGCGGCCATCGCGTAGGTCTCCGCGTTGCACCCGATGAAGCGCAGCAGCGCCTGGTAGTACACGTCGCGCAGCTCCGCGCTTGAGAGGCCGGCGGCTTCGCCAAGGCGCATGCCGAGCACGCACGTCGCCTGCGCGTAATCCACCGGCTGGCCCATGCCGTAGTCGGTGGCGATTGACATCGCGGCCATGAGCTCGGCCAGCCGGGGCGCCTGGGTTGGTGTGGAGCCGGTCATGGCAGGGTGGGTGAGGCTCTCCATTGTCGCGATTGCCGCGGGCTGCGCGCTCCGGCGCGAGCGTCCGTTTTCGAACGCGGTTAGCGCCCTGGCATCGAGCAGACGCCCAGCGTCGTCACTAACCGGCCCGCCTGCGGGACGTCCGCGTTGAGCGACTGGTCATACGTTGCGATGTCTCCGAAAAACGACCGGTCACGTACATTGCGCAGGACGCTGGCAACAAGCGTTTGATAAGAAATTCCCTCCTCCAGCGCTTTGACCTGATTTTGCTAAGATCAATGGAGGGCAAACGGATGTTTACCCTGCAATCCTTGATCGCGGTCGCCCTCGTCGCAGCCTTTAGTTTTTCAAGCTCACTCTTTGTGAGCGGCGGATTTGAGCTTGCCTTTTTAAGCGCCGCTGACGAACCGTCTGCTCCATTGCGCGGTTAGCGTCGCCCTTTCGATGGGCGCGCAGCGTCGAGGGCTATGCCTACGAATATCAGAGCGACGACAACCAAGAGCACGGCGACAATGATCTGCATGGCTATAGATCTCGCAACGATTCAAATGGCCGTTGATCTGCCGATGAATCAAGAAAATACCCGCGGTAAGGGCGGCTACCGCAATTATGGCTGACCATGGAGGGAGTGGGGTGGCCGTTTCCACATTGGAAATGAGCCAACCGAACGTGCTGATTTCGGCAACTACAAGAATTCCAAGCCAAACCTTCAGATGGGCAATTTTCTCCTAGCTGACGTCAATCTCGGACATTTGGGGCGATCCCTTGCGGATCTAGTCGCGGACAGGATACACGAAGGTCGCAAGGCGCGATTGCCTGCCGGCGAGCGCTAATGCGTTGCCGCAGGTCAGCGGAGCAGTTGATCTGACCCGATGGGTGGCCCGTCGGCACCAACGCGGGGCTCCGGCAGAAGCACCGACCGGGTTAAGGACGATGCCTACGCGATCACAAACAATGGCCGAATGCTTTCTTCGCTGATCTTGGGCTGTTCACGATGCACGAAGCCCACTACCTGGCGCGCCAATCCCGATGTGGAAACAACTGACTGGAGAGCCCGTCGCGGGAAAACCGCACACCGGGTTCGGGGGTAGGGGACGGCGAACGCCGTTCCCTACCCCTATTCAACGTCGTGGTGAACGGCGGGCCGCTGCAGACCCAATACACGGCGCGGCGCTCCCGGCCCGCCCGTTCGACTAAAGCTAGTCAGCTGTTTTCGCGACGAGTGGAAATGCCGAGGGATTTCGAATGGATTCGATCGAGAGATCGATGTCGAGTTGTGGCCAGTACAGATGATCTTCAGTTGGCCATTGCACGTCTGACAGTTGTTCGATCGTGGCTTTCTTGAACCACGGAAAATGCTCGAACGGAACCAGTAGCTCCTCAGAGTCGAGAAGCATCCAAAAGCCATGTTTCGAGACGTGCGTGACTTCAGGTCTTGAAGTACTGGTTCCAAGCATCGTTAAGCTCCTCAATATGCGCCTCGACCACCGTCTGCGCCTCTCGTAACTGACGTTCCGAGAGTCCGGTGTGGTTTGCCAGCGCAACCACTGGGGAAAGCCAGAATTTTGCCTCGCCGTCGGGATGACGTGAACGTGAATTCGCTTCTCTTCGCGAGAAAAGAAGAATAAGCGGAATTGCCCGTCGCGTACAATCGTGGGAGCCATTCGACACTCTACCGGACCGAGAGCATGGAGCGGACTAAATAACTAGGCTGTACAAAAACCCGTTTCCCGAGAACGCCAGGCGCGTCATCGGGAATCGGTGTGATTGTCCTGATGACGTGGTGCGTCAGCGTCGTCATTGAGCGCCAGTACACGGTCTTTTGGCCTTCCTTGGCTTACCTGCTGTAGCCATGATGCGCCAGCTTCTCGATGTTGTGAACCAGGCAGTACAGGTTCCACTGCACGTTCACCTTTGAGCGTGTACGCAAGGTGAAGCGATCGAGTCGCTTGTTGTGCCGCAGGTTCCCGAAGACCGGTTCCACTGTCGCCATCCGCTCGCCGTACAGTGCTCTGCCGCGGGTGCTATCGATCGCCACTTTCATGCGCTCGGTGAATTGATGGGGGGAGCGTGCGTCCTTCTCAAAGAAGGCCACCTGGCGGGTCGGGGCCCGTTCCGGATACCGCAGGCACTGCTCCCGCAACGTGCAGGGTACGCAGTCGCGCTTGGCCCCCTGGAAGTTGTGGTGCGCCCGGCCCTTTGTCGTGCAGTGGCTGCCGGTGGAATACAGTTTCTTGCCCGCCGGACAGATACACGTTCCAACGGTCGGGTCGTAACTGAAGTCCGCGGGTGTGAATTTCCCCTTCGAGGGTTTGGCGCTCGCAGACTTGTCGTAGAGCGGATCGGGCTTCGCTTTGTATTTAGCCTGATTCGCAAAGCGCTCGTCGCGCCGGCGCATGAGGCCGTCGGCGATGAGCGCGGGCACGCCCAGTTCGTACAGGCTCTTCAGATTCGCCTCGCTGTGGTAACCCGCGTCCGCGGTGACAAGGGTCTGGTCGGTCCGCAAACCCGAGATACTTTGCACGACAGGCAGCAGCACGTTCTGTTCGCTGCCCGAGCCATGAGCCTGGGCGGCAACGATGATCTGAGAGCGGCTGTCAACGGCGGCGACCGCCGTACAGCCCTGGATCACGCCCTTTGAGGTTGGTTAGGCAATGTTCGTTGTTCGCACCCAGGACGAACTTCGTGCCTACTCCGTTTTTCCTCGGAATGGGCGCGCCGTCCAGCCATCGCGACTCAAGGTATCTCGTACACCGTGAGTTCCTCGGCGATCCCGCGCAGGGAATGTTGCCGGCGTACCGGCACGAGCGCTGCTTCCCCCAGCAGCCGCGCTGCGGCCGGGTTGTTTACCACGGGCTCGGTGGCGAAGATCGAATGGGAGAGCGCCAGTCCCTGCACCCGCGCGGCAATGTTCACCGTCTGTCCGAAGTAGTCCAAGCGCTCGTTGAGCGTCACTGCGAGGCAAGGTCCTTCATGCATGCCAATCTTGACAAGCAGGTCTTCGCGGCCATTCCTGGCATTCAGTTCCCGCATTGCGTCGCGCATGCGCAGGGCTGCGGCGAGCGCCCGTTCGGGAGTCGGGAATGTGGCCATGACTGCATCGCCTATCGTCTTGACCACCGCACCGGCTTCGGCAGCGACCACCTCGGTGAGGGTACCAAAGTGGGCGCGCACCAAGTCATAGGCGACGAGGTCTCCAACCCGCTCGTAGAGCTCAGTGGAACCTTTCAGGTCGGTAAATAGAAACGTCAGGCTGGTTATCTTGAGCCGCTGACCCGCATCCAGCGCGTCAGTTCGGTAGATATCGCGAAACGTCTGGTTCGTTATCAACCGCTTTGCGGTGAGGAATTTCCTCCGATTGCCGAGCAGGTCGTGCAACGCGTCGCCTGCAATGTAGACTCCGGGGAGCACGCGAATTTCTGCGCGGTTCTCCAGCGACAGGCGCAGCGGGCCCGGACGCATCTGGACGGTGCCGGTCGGTGCGTGCACGCTGTTGAACACAAGCGACAGGCTCTGGCGTTCGCGCGTCGGCTCGCCCTTGACATCGATAAAGTGCGCAGCATGGGTCACGGGTTCGAAAACGATCACGAACTGCGCTGGAAGCTGCACCGACAGAATCGCCTTTTCGCCAGCCGGCAATTCCACCGAATCGATGACGATTTCCTGCAACAGTTTCTCAAAGGACTCGTCGTCTGGAAGGACGATCCCCGAACTCCAGAACACCTGTCGCTGGTACTCCCATATTGAAAGCGTGTTCGGGTCATGCGCCGCAATGCGCCGCACTCGCGGATTGACGGTGAATGAGACTTCCACCATCTCATCGAGCGTTGGCTCATAGCCCGCTGCGCAGAGCGCACAGGAATACGCTGCCCTGTCCACCGTCTTCAACGACGCGCCGGAATCGAGCACGCCGCCACACCCCGGGCAGAGCACGTTCCACGACATATCGAACAGACCCAGCCGCGCCGCGTGCAAAAACGCAGCGATGGCGCGCTCTTCGTCAACATTGTTATCCGCCGCGAACTCAATCACGTTCACGCGGCTCAGCGCGCGATCAGTACCGTCTCGAACCAGCCGCTCAATCGCCGCCGCCGCCGACGCATCGGCGGACTGCCGCAGTACGGAAAAGCGACCCTCAGTTTCACTCATGCCGATAAGTATACATCAGCTGATTTCACGTTCAAAGACTGGGCATTACGTGGCCTTGGATGATTGCGCTGCACAATCTTCGTGCGGACATGCTCGAGCGTTTACCCGCCGGATGGCGGGCACCTCAAGCCGATGCCAACGGTTTGCAAATGTCGTTGCATCGGGAAACTTTGTGCCGGTTACTGGGCTAGACCGGTCCCTTGCTTGACTGATGGACGAATACCGTGCCGGATGACATCCTTGCGCGCCAAATCGCATCATGATGAGCGCCGATTGCACGGAAGTCTGGGCGACAATCGTCATGGGCGCCCAACGAATAGCGCTCCGCGGCGGACCGGCACCGAAAGCCGACTGGGCGCGGCGCTCGCGGCCCGTCCGCAGCAGCTATGTGTTGGACGGCTACGGCGTGGGAACATCGAGATCACGGCAGATTTTCCTCGCGAGAAAATCATATATTTCGCGATGGCGCGGAACAGTCGTCGCCTTTCGCGTCGCTCGGTTCACGAATACCGAGTGTTTGCCGCCTTCCCGAAGCAAAACGCAGCCGTGTTGCCGAAGGTGGCGAACAAGGTCGTCGCGTTTCATGCCGCAGGGAGCAGCATCCTCTCGCGAATGACTTCTTGTCCTTGGATCGTCTCTTCCGCCAGAGTGCGGTTGGCCTCAAGTACCAGTTCAACTGCCTCTGCAAGATTCGCCCGCGCTTCGTCTAGCGTGGCACCTTGAGTATTGGCACCGGGGAGTTCTTCCACGAAGCCGATATAGCCTTCGGCAACCTTTTGGAAAACTGCGGTTAGATGCATGACACCCCCGAGAATTGTGTCCAGAACGGCAGTATAGCGCGGGCGATCATTTAGCCGCCCAGCAAGAAATCACCCCGCAAAAACGGGCCGTATAAAACCCCAAATGCGGGGTCGAGTACGGTCAGAATACTCTCAAGTCTCGGACGCTATACCATTTTTTGTAACCGATATACACGGAGAGAGCCTCTGGGCGGGTAGAGCATTGAAATAAAATCGTCAAATTTGGCTGAAGGCCGGTCTCTTGCCCGGCTCAAACCACCTTGCCGATGGCCTCGGCGAGATTCACGTCGCGCGCCGACAACCCGCCGGCATCGTGCGTCGAGAGCGTGATCTCGACCCGGTTCCAGACGTTGCACCACTCCGGATGGTGGTCCATTTTTTCCGCGAGCAGGGCGACGCGGCTCATGAAGCCGAAGGCTTCGTTGAAATCGGCAAACTGGAATTTCCTGAAGATCGCCGATCGCCCGTCCACGCGGCTCCAGCCGGGGAGCGTCTTCAACGCCGCATCGACCTGCGCTTCACCCAGTCGGGCGATTGCCATGATGTTCACTCCGTGAAAAGTAGAAGGGTGGTCAGGTTACTGCGCCGCTTGCGCTTCGGGCAATGTGGGGCGCCGTACACTTGGCGGCCCCCGCGGCGGCCTGCATCAGGCCGAATTCGATGTCGTGCAGTTGACGGCCCGTTGAGTTGCAAGGTCAGACGGCAGTAGTCAGTTCCCGCGGATGGAGACTCAGATACTCCCGTACTTCAAGCTGCATGCGGTCGATCTCCGTGAGAAACCCTGACACCGCAGCACGGTAGTTAGTGGGATTGGCTTCCGCGTTGCGCAGGTGCGTCACTTGAGCCTGAAACTGGTTAATACGGTCCAGGGTGACTTTGAGCTCTTGATCGTTGGCAATCATGATTGTGCCTCCATAACTTCCACGATACCCCTGCGCTCCATCGCGCTTGATCTGCCAGCCCAGGACTGCCTCCTGCTCGTTGGGCAGGGCGGCGGGTTGGCGCAGCCAGAAAATACTGGCTCCGAAGTGCGCCTGTGCGGCTGAGTGGTCGAAAATGAGCCGCGACAGGCCGGGTGCGCGTTGAGGCGTAATCCGTTGGCGATTGCTTGCTGCTGCGTGTGCCCGGGCAGCGGCCTCAGGCGTCCGGGCGCAGCACCGGCAATGTTTTCAGGCGGCTGTAGATCGGCGTGAAGTCCGGCGCGGTATCCCGCAGCAGTTGCGCGAAGCCGTCGATGACGAAGTAGGTGTCCTGGTAGCTGTCGATGCGGTAATCGGTGCGCATCACGCGCTCCAGGGCGAAGGCGGGGCGCTTGGGGCGCGGGTCTTCGGTGGCGTAGGTCATTTCTCCGCCCGAAGAAAGTATTCCGGCGCCGTACACCTTCGGGCCGGCGGCGGTGCGCAGCAGGCCGAATTCAATGGTGTACCAGTACAGCCGGGCGAGCAAGGGCAGGGCGTCCTGCTTGAGCGCTTTCAGTCCGCCCTTGCCGTATTCCTGGAGATGATCCGCGTAGGCCGGTTCGAACAGCAGCGGCACGTGGCCGAAGCAATCATGGAACACGTCCGGTTCGACGATGTAGTCGAACTCTTCGGGCCGGCGCAGCCAGACGGTCGCCGGAAAGCGGCGGTTGGCCAGATGCGTAAAGAAAGTTTCATCCGGGATCAGCCCCGGCACCGGCACGATCTCCCAGCCGGTGGCGGCGCGAAGCTTGCGCGATATGTCGTCGAAGCGCGGGATGGCACCGGCCGCATCGAGGCGTGACAAGGCCTCGTTGAATTCGGCGCAGGCATAGCTCGGGACCAGGCGACTTTGACGCTGATACAGGCGCCGCCACAGTTCGTGCTCGGCTGCGCCATAGCGCCCCCAGTCCTGCGCCACCGCGTAGTCGGCGCTCATGGCGGAATAGTCGCCGCGCAATGCGCCGGTTGCGGGCCGGGCGGCGGCAAGCGGGATCGTTGCCATGCTCATGCGGCCGGCTGCAGCACGCCGCGCCGGATCTGGTCCTGTTCGATCGATTCGAACAGCGCGCGGAAATTACCCTCGCCGAAACCCTCGTCGCCTTTGCGCTGGATGATCTCGAAAAAGATCGGCCCGATGACAGTCCTGGTGAAGATCTGCAGCAGCAGGTTCACCCCGGCGCTCGGGTTTTCATTTGCCGCGGCCGGTAGCGGCGCACCGTCGATGAGGATGCGGTTGCGGCGCAGGCGTTCGATATCCTCGCCATGGCCGGGCAGACGCTGGTCGATGTTCCCGTAGTAGGCAATCGGGCGTGTCGAGGAACGCCACGCCGCTTAGCGCCAGCGCTTCGACCGTGGCGTGAATGTCGTTGCTGGACAGCGCGATGTGCTGGATGCCCTCGCCGTGATACGTATCCAGGTATTCCTGGATCTGGCTCTTGTCGTCCGATGATTCGTTGATCGGAATGCGGATCTTGCCGCAGGGGCTGGTCATCGCCCGGGATTTCAGGCCGGTGAGCCTGCCTTCGATGTCGAAGTGGCGGATCTCGCGAAAGTTGAAGTAGCGCTCGTAGAACTCCGCCCATTCCTTCATCCGGCCGCGGTGCACGTTGTGGGTGAGGTGATCGACGGCGACCAGGCCGGCGCCCGCGTGGTTCACGTCGTCCGCGGCCGAGCGCGGGTCGATCGGTTCGAAGTCCACGTCGTAGATTTCGATGTCGCCGATGCCGCCGAGGTTGCCAATAAAGCCGGAACCGCCGGGCGCCCGCTTGCCGCGCCAGCGGTCGACGAAATAAAGGAGCGAGTCGCCAATTCCCTTGATGGCCGGAATGGTCAATTCCATGGGGCCGCTTTCCGAATCGAATCCCCAGGCGCCCAGCTCCAGCGCCCGCCGGTACGCCCGGGCCGCATCCTGCACCCGCAACGCGATGGCGCAGATCGACGGTCCGTGCAGTCGCGCAAACCGCTGGGCGAACGAATCGGGCTCGGCATTGACGATGAAGTTGATGCCGCCCTGGCGGTACAGCGTGACGTTCTTGTGGCGATGGCGGGCGATGGCCTTGAAACCCATGGTTTCGAACACTTGCCCCAGGGCCAGCGGATCGGGCGCGGCATATTCGACGAACTCGAAGCCGTCGGTGCCCATGGGGTTTTCCCAGCCGGGGTTTTCCCAACCGGGGTTGGCCTTGATATCCATGTTTTTCCCTCGCGGAGGCGCTGCCGGCCATCATAGCCGCGAAGTACGATTGCATCCTCGATCGGGTCAGGGACGCCACCGCACTACTTTTGGCGCATCTCGGCTGAACCCAGTTCGGGGTGGGTGGCCAGCACCCGGCGCCTGAGTTCCAGGAGGTAGGGATCGCGCACGCCGTGTTCGAGCAGGCCGCGCACCGTTTCCAGCAGATACTCCGCCGGCGTGCCCAGATAGCCGCGGGCGGTGGTCATGGCATGCAGCACCGTCTCGACCGGCAGCTTCCCCGCATAGCTCGGGTGCCTGCGGTTGATGATGAAGGTGAGGGCCGTGAGCAGGGTGTCACCCGCGCTCACCGTGACCCAGCGCGGGCAGTAGGAGCCGGTCACCATCTCGCGGCGCCATAGCAGGCGCAGTTCCTGTTCGGCATGGCCGGCGGCGATGCGAAAGGCGACGCCGTGGCAGCAGCCGCCCGCGTCCAGTCCCAGCACCAGCCCCGGTTTGTCGGGCGTGCCGCGGCCGACCCGCGACCACAGGCAGAAGCGCCGGTGATAGCCGTGAACCCGGGCGATGCGCCGTTCTTCGTGATGAACGATGGGATTCCACACCAGCGAACCATAACCGAACAGCCAGACGTCTCCGGGCGGCTTGTCCTGCAGCAGGGCATGCAGCGAGTCGTCCAGGTCCGCGTGGGACAGCATCCGGGCGTCCGGCGCCTGAGCGCGCAGCATGGTGCGCATGCAATCGGATTCGAGGTCTGCTCGGGTGAGGGCCATGGGATTACGGGATGAACGCATGCCTCGCCCGCCGGATGACCTGGTTCAGTGCCTTGTTCAGCGTGAGCGGGAAATAGGTCCGGTGCCGGGCGCGACGCTCACCCCGGCAGCGTCGGTCAGGCCGCCCTGGAGGCCGCTTGAGCGGGCCTGCGGAATGCCTCCAGCAGCGCCGCTTCCTTGTTTTTTGCCGCCGCGAGGTGGCGCAGCTTGACGTGGCCGTAGCCGCGGATGTCCTCCGGAATCGAGGCGATATCGACCGCGGCCGGGAGGTTTTGCCGGTCCAGCCGGCCGAGCAATTCCTCGACCATCACCCGGTATTCCGCGATCAGCCGGCGTTCGGTGCGGCGCTCCCCGGTGTGTCCGAAGACGTCCAGCGCCGTGCCGCGCAATCCCTTCAGGCGGGCAAGGATGCGGAACGCGGTCATGACCCACGGGCCGTATTGCGATTTCTTCGCTTCCCCGGTGACCGGGTCGGGCTTGTTGAAGATCGGCGGTGCAAGATGATATTTCACGGCGTAGTCGCCTTCGAACATCCCGGCGATCTTCTGCGTGAAGCGCGGGTCGGTATACAGCCGCGCCACCTCGTATTCGTCCTTGTAGGCCATCAGCTTGAACAGATAACGCGCCACCGCCTCGGTGAGTTTGGTGCCGCCCACCTTGTCTGCCTCGGTTTTGCGGACTTTTTCCACGAAGGCGCGATATTCGGCGGCGTACGCGGCGTTCTGGTAGTCATGGAGGAATTCCACCCGGCGTTCCAGCATTTCATCGAGCGTTTTCGCAATCGTGCTGAGGGGAATGACCTCAGCCGGGGCGGCCAGTTTTTCCACGCGCGGGAGGTCCGCCGCGGCGCGGCGGCCCCAGGCGAAGCTTTTCTGGTTGAATGTCACCGCCACCGCGTTCAGTTCGATCGCCTTGAGCAGGGACGCTTCGCCGAGCGGCACCCAGCCTTTTTGCCAGGCATAGCCGAGCATGAACATGTTGGTGGCGATCGAATCGCCCATCAACGCGGTCGCCAGCCGGCCGGCGTCGACGAACTCCGCGGTGCCGGCCGCTTCGGCGACGTCATGCTGCAGGTTGCTGCCCGGCAGTTGCCAGTCGGGATTGCTGACGAAGTCGGCGGTGGGCGTTTCGGTGGCATTCACCAGCGCATGCGTCCGGCCGGTCGCCATGCGCGACAGCGCATCGGGGCTGGCCGTCACCACCAGGTCGCAACCGATGACAAGATCCGCCGCGCCGGTGCCAAGGCGGGTGGCATGCAGTTCTTCGGGCCGGTCGGCGAGCTTGACGTGCGACATCACCGGCCCGCCTTTCTGGGCGAGGCCCGACATGTCGAGCACCGACACGCCCTTGTTTTCGATGTGCCCGGCCATCGCCAGGATCTGCCCGATGGTCACCACGCCGGTGCCGCCGATGCCGGTGACCAGCACGCCGAACGGCTGCCCGGTGCCCGGCAGTTGCGGCTCAGGGAGCACGGGAAAGTCGTCGTTTGCCGTACCGGACCTGCCGCCGGATTTGCCCTTGCGCAACTGGCCGCCCTCGATCGTCACGAAGCTGGGGCAAAAACCCTTCACGCAGGAATAATCCTTGTTGCATGATGACTGGTTGATCTGGCGCTTGCGGCCGAACTCGGTTTCCAGCGGTTCGACCGACAGGCAGTTCGATTTGACGCTGCAATCGCCGCAGCCTTCGCACACCAGTTCGTTGATGACCACGCGCTTGGGCGGATCGGGAAATTCATTGCGTTTCCGGCGCCGGCGTTTCTCCGAGGCGCAGGTCTGGTCGTAGATGATGGCAGACACGCCCTTGACCTCGCGCAGCTCGCGCTGCACCGCGTCCAGGTCGTCTCGATGGCGCACCGTCACCCCGGGTGCCCAATTGGTGCCGGCCGGGTATTTCTCCGGCTGGTCGGTTACGACGACGATCGGGCTGACGCCCTCGGCTGCGATCTGGCGCGAAATCAGGGGCGGATCGAGCGGCCCGTCATGGCGCTGTCCGCCGGTCATCGCCACCGCATCGTTGTACAGGATCTTGTAGGTCATGCTGACCTTGGCGGCGCAGGCCGCGCGTATCGCCATCAGGCCGGAATGAAAATAGGTGCCGTCGCCGATGTTGGCGAAGATGTGTCCGGTGTGGGTGAACGGCGCCTGGCCGATCCACGGCGCGCCTTCACCGCCCATGTGGGTGAAGGTGCTGGTGTTGCGGTCCATGAACAGCGCCATGTAATGACAGCCGATGCCCGCCATGGCGCGGCTGCCCTCGGGCACCCGGGTCGAGGTGTTGTGCGGGCAGCCGGAACAGAAAAACGGCTGGCGTTGCACCGAGACACGCGGTTTGCGGAGCGCCTGGTCCTTGAAATCGAGAAATGCCAGGCGCTCGCGGTAGCGCTCACCCATCTGCTTGTCCAGACCGAGCTTCGCCAGACGGCTCGCCAGCGCGCGCGCAATCATCGCCGGCGACAGTTCATAGTGAGCAGGCAGCAACCACGTGCCCGCCGGCTGGCCGGCGGCCTGGCTCCATTCGCCGTTGTCGTCGAATTTGCCGACCACCCGCGGCGGACGTGTTGTGCCCTCGCGCCACTCGTAGAGTTCTTCCTTGATCTGGTATTCGATGAGCTGGCGTTTTTCCTCGACCACCAGGATCTCCTCCAGACCCTGTGCGAACCGGCGCGCACCCTGTGGCTCGAGCGGCCAGGACATGCCGACCTTGTACAGCCGGATGCCGACATCGCGGGCGACCTTCTCGTCGATACCCAGATCGGCCAGCGCCTGCATCACGTCGCCGTAGGATTTGCCGGTGGTGATGATCCCGAGGCGCGGTGGCCGCGCACCCGGCGGCGAATCCCAGACCATGCGGTCCAGGCCGTTGGCGCGGGCGTAGGCGAGCGCGGCATAGACCTTGTAATCGAGCAGTCGCGCTTCCTGCTCGAGCACGCCATCCGGCCAGCGGATATTGAGGCCCCCGGGCGGCAGAGTGAAATCCGCCGGCAACATGACCTTGACCCGATGCGGATCGACCTCGACGGTTGCGCCTGACTCGATCACGTCGGTGACGCACTTGAATCCCACCCACAGTCCGGCATAGCGCGACATGGCGAAACCGTGCACGCCGAAATCCAGATATTCCTGCACGTTGGCCGGATGCAGCACCGGGATGCAGCACGCCTTGAGGATGTGCTCGCTCTGGTGCGCCTGCGTCGAGGACTTGGCCGCATGGTCGTCGCCGGCGAGGGCGAGCACGCCGCCATGAGGCGAGGTGCCGGCCGCATTGGCGTGCTTGAATACGTCGCCGCAGCGGTCCACGCCGGGGCCCTTGCCGTACCACATGGCGAAGACGCCATCGTACTTCGCGTCCGGATAGAGATTGACCTGCTGCGTTCCCCAGATCGACGTGGCCGCAAGTTCCTCGTTCACCCCCGGCTGAAAGCGGATGTGATGCGCATCCAGATGGCTCCTGACCTTGCCCAGCGCCTGATCCAGCCCGCCGATCGGCGAGCCGCGATAGCCGGAGATGAATCCGCCGGTGTTGAGCCCGGCGGCGAGGTCACGCTGCCTTTGCATCATCGGCAGCCGCACCAGCGCCTGTGTGCCGGTCATGAAGGCACGGCCGGATTCCAGCGTGTATTTATCGTCCAGCGCTATCTCATGCGGGGGCGCGGGTACGTCGATCGGCGCATTCATTGTTCAGGGTCTCCTGGGCGCAACAAGGATTCATGCAGACCAACATGGTCCACCGGCCATGGCGGGCGAGGAGAACCGTCGGTCAGCCGGTAGATGCGCGCCGTGGCAAGGGAATGCATGCGCCATTTTACCTGTCTTGCGTTCGACACGATCGGGCTGATCGATTCGGCGGATGTCGTGCCGGTTGCGTCACGCTCCGGCTCGCGCGCATCGATTACGCTCATGGCGCGGAGCGGCATCGGGAGATTGCGTGTACATTTTGCCCCCGCGCCGGGATGGGGTAAGCGCGCCAGCATGGGGTAAGTCGAACATCCGGCTGTTTGGCGAGATTGGTAACCGCCTGCATCCGGAGCGGCCCAGCGCGTCACTTGGCGCGTATTGCTGCACCTCGTCGTCCCGTTGACACTCTGGGGAAAATTGCACATAATCAGCGGTTTCGTTCGGAGGGGTTCCCGAGCGGTTAAAGGGATCAGACTGTAAATCTGACGGCTCTGCCTTCGAAGGTTCGAATCCTTCCCCCTCCACCAGTATTGGAAGTGCCTTCACGGTGGTGGTGGCGCTGGGTTCCGGTCACTGGGATTCGGTAATGCGGCTTCGGCGATGTGAGGCGGGTGTAGCTCAATGGTAGAGCAGAAGCCTTCCAAGCTTATGACGAGGGTTCGATTCCCTTCACCCGCTCCAGAACCCGGCCTGCGGAAATCCAACGGCCATGGTCGATCAGCGGATGAGAAGTGCTGGCAGGCGCGCGCAAACGCTGGCAGGCGCGCGCAAACGACAGGTCGCACACGCATACAAACGCATCCAGGAGAAGTGCTGCGGTAATCGGATTGAGTTTCGCGGATTGAGTTTCGCGGATTGAATTTTCGACGGATTCGCCGTTGTAGCTCAGTGGTAGAGCACTCCCTTGGTAAGGGAGAGGTCGCGCGTTCAATCCGCGCCAACGGCACCAGGTTCCAAAACGGCATTCCTTCAGAAGTCTGTAGTCGTCATTGGCATACTCGAGCAAAGGCAGGGAATCATGGCAAAGGCCAAATTTGAGCGCAAGAAGCCGCATGTGAACGTGGGGACGATAGGTCACGTGGACCACGGCAAGACGACCCTGACGGCGGCGATGACGCACGTGCTGTCAAAGAAGTACGGGGGCGAGGCGAAGAACTACGACCAGATCGACGCGGCGCCCGAGGAGAAGGCGCGCGGCATCACCATCAACACCGCTCACGTTGAGTACGAGACGGAAAAGCGCCACTACGCGCACGTCGATTGTCCGGGCCACGCCGATTACATCAAGAACATGATTACCGGGGCGGCGCAGATGGACGGGGCGATTCTGGTGGTGTCGGCGGCCGACGGGCCGATGCCCCAGACGCGCGAGCACATTTTGCTGGCGCGCCAGGTGGGGGTGCCCTACATCGTGGTGTTCATGAACAAGGCGGACATGGTCGATGACAAGGAACTGCTGGAGCTGGTGGAGATCGAGATCCGCGAGCTGCTCTCGAAGTACGAATTCCCGGGCGATGACACCCCGATCGTGATCGGCAGCGCGCTGAAAGCCCTGGAGGGGGACAAGACCGAGATGGGCGAGGGGGCGATCTTCAAGCTGGCCGAGGCGCTGGACTCCTACATCCCGCAGCCCAAGCGCGCGGTGGACGGGGCGTTCCTGATGCCGGTCGAGGATGTGTTCATGATCTCCGGGCGCGGCACGGTGGTGACCGGGCGGGTGGAGCGGGGCATCGTGAAGGTGGGCGAGGATCTGGAGATTGTCGGGTTGAAGGCGACGGCAAAGACGGTGTGCACGGGCGTGGAGATGTTCAGGAAGCTCCTGGATGAGGGCCAGGCCGGTGACAACGTGGGGGTGCTGCTGCGCGGCACCAAGCGCGAGGACGTGGAGCGCGGCCAGGTGCTGGCCAAGCCCGGCTCGATCACCCCGCACACCAAGTTCGAGTGCGAGGTGTACATCCTGTCCAAGGAAGAGGGCGGGCGGCACACGCCGTTCTTCCCCGGCTACCGGCCGCAGTTTTACTTTCGCACCACCGATGTGACCGGCAGTTGCGAGTTGCCGGCCGGGACCGAGATGGTGATGCCGGGGGACAACGTCAACATGGTGGTGACCCTGATAGCGCCGATCGCCATGGAGGACGGGCTGCGTTTTGCCATCCGCGAGGGCGGCAAGACCGTCGGCGCCGGCGTGGTCGTGAAAGTCATCGAATAGGAATGAACCGAAGCGGAAAGAAGGTGGGGAAGCCGGAGCAGCGGCATCCTGACCCGGCTTCCCGTTTTACAAATTTTTCAGAAGGCCAATAGCTCAACTGGCAGAGCGTCGGTCTCCAAAACCGAAGGTTGGGGGTTCGATTCCCTCTTGGCCTGCCAAGAAACAGCCGGACGGCGGGCGAGCGCTAGCATCGACTTATCAAAGGGCAGATGGCAGACAAGATCAAGATTGCGGTTGCGGTGCTGCTGTTGCTGGCAGGCATCGCCGGATTCTATTTCCTCTCCGCGAGCCCTACAGTGGTGCGCGTCGCCGCGATCCTGGCCGGCATCGCGGCGGCGGCGGCGGTCGCTTGGTTTTCGGAGCCGGGGCGCGGTTTTCTCGCTTTCGCCAAGGAATCAGTGGACGAGACCAAAAAGGTGGTCTGGCCGACCCGCAAGGAATCGTTTCAGACAACCGGCGCTGTGTTTGCCTTCGTGGTGGTGATGGCGGTCTTCCTCTGGGTTACCGACAAGAGCCTGGAATACATGATGTACGACCTGATTCTGGGCTGGAAAAAATGACAATGCGCTGGTACGTGGTTCATGCCTACTCCGGTTTCGAGAAATCGGTGCAGCGCACCCTGCTCGATCGCATCGCCCGCGCCGGCATGCAGGAGAAGTTCGGCAAGATCATGGTGCCCACCGAGGAAGTGGTGGAGATGCGGGCCGGGCAGAAAAACATATCCGAGCGGAAATTTTTCCCCGGTTATGTGCTGGTCGAGATGGACATGACCGATGAAGCCTGGCACCTGGTCAAGAACACGCCGAAGGTCACCGGCTTCGTCGGCGGCGCGCACGGGCGCAAGCCGCCGCCCATCAGCGACAAGGAAGTGCAAAGCATCATGCAGCAGATGCAGGAGGGCGTGGAAAAACCCAAGCCCAAGGTGCTGTTCGAAACCGGCGAGGCGGTGCGCGTGAAGGAAGGACCGTTCACCGATTTCCACGGCACGGTCGAGGACGTGAATTACGACAAATCCAAACTGCGCGTGTCGGTGACCATTTTCGGTCGTGCCACGCCGGTGGAACTGGAGTTCGGACAGGTCGAGAAGGCCTGACAAGGCTGGAATGGCCCAAGGACGGGACGGCAGAGAGGACGGCGCATGAGGAAAAGCGTCTCCCCTGCGCCCGCATAGCGGCAGTTAACCGGGGAGGGAGCACAGTGCGCCCGTCTGCACCCAACAGGAGAATGGAATGGCGAAGAAGATCGTCGGCTACATCAAGCTGCAGGTTCCCGCCGGCAAAGCCAACCCGAGCCCGCCCATCGGGCCGGCACTTGGCCAGCGCGGCCTGAACATCATGGAATTCTGCAAGGCGTTCAACGCCCAGACGCAGAAGGTCGAACCGGGCCTTCCCCTGCCGGTGGTAATCACCGCCTACCAGGACAAGAGCTTCACCTTCATCATCAAGACGCCGCCTGCCACGGTGCTGATCAAGAAGGCGGCGGGAATCGAAAAAGGCAGCAAGACCCCGCATACCGACAAGGTTGGCAGAATCACGCGCGTCCAGGCGGAGGAAATCGCCAGGACCAAGACGCCCGACCTGACCGCGGGAGACCTCGAGGCGGCGGTGCGCACCATTGCCGGCAGCGCCCGTTCGATGGGCATCACCGTGGAGGGTGTGAAATGAGCCAGGTCGGGCAAAAACTGAACAAACGGCAGAAGGGCTGGGGCGACCTGGGCGATACGGGCAAGAACTTCGCCGCGATCGAAGCCTTGAGCAAGGTCAAGAAGCACGCCACCGCCAAGTTCGATGAGTCGATCGACGTCGCGATCAACCTGGGCATCGATGGCAAGAAATCGGATCAGACGGTTCGCGGCTCGGTGGTGCTTCCCGCCGGGACCGGCAAGCACGTCAGGGTCGCGGTATTCGCCCAGGGCGACAAGGCAGATGCGGCGAGAGCCGCGGGCGCGGAAATCGTCGGGCTGGAAGACCTTGCGGAAGCCATCAAGGCCGGCAAGATCGATTTTGACGTGGCGATTGCCAGTCCGGACACCATGCGCGTGGTCGGCCAACTTGGCCAGATCCTCGGGCCGCGCGGACTGATGCCGAATCCAAAGGTGGGCACGGTGACTGCGGACGTGGCCCAGGCGGTGAAGAACGCCAAGGCCGGCCAGGTCCAGTACCGTGCCGACAAGGCGGGCATCGTGCAGTGTTCCATCGGCCGCGCGTCCTTCGGCCCGGAGCAGCTTCGCGAAAACCTGCTCGCGCTCATCGATGCGCTGAACAAGTCCAAGCCGTCCGGCTCGAAGGGCATTTACCTGCGCAAGGTTTCGGTCTCGAGCACCATGGGTCCCGGGGTTCGCGTGGACGTTGCCTCGCTCGCCACCGGACAGACGCAGCAGTAATGATTGAACTGTCCCTTGCTGCGGCAACGCCGGGCATCGGATGAAGGAACTTTGGGCTGCAGCAGCAGACGATCGCTGCGGCAGGTTATCAAAGACCGTTGGGGTGTCGCGCGGGAAGAAGCGGCGGAACAAGCGGGCGAAAGTCCCCGGTTCCATCGCTAGGGAACGCAAGGGACTTAATCGGCGCGAGCAAGCGGGGTTGAACGACAAGGCTGAGACAGCCTTGTCGTTTGTCCGGCGAACTGGCCGCCCAACGCAGATGGCGCACCCGACAGACAGGAAAACTCCTGGATACAAGGTCGCCGTGGTTGCCGCGTGCCGTTTGGCAAGCGGTGTTGACAAGAGGAGGTAGACCTTGGGTCTCAATCTTGATGGCAAGAAGGCGGTCGTCGCCGAAGTATCCGCGCAGGTTGCGGGTGCGCAGGCGATCGTGCTCGCCGAGTACCGTGGTCTGGAAGTGGGTCACATGACCGAACTGCGCCGCCAGGCGCGCAAGTCGGGCGTGTATCTGCGCGTTCTCAAAAACACTCTGGCGCGGCGTGCAGTGGCCGGCACGCCGTTCCAGGGGTTGTCGGAGCACATGAAGGGGCCGCTGGTGTACGGCATATCGCCGGATCCGGTGGCTACCGCCAAGCTGCTCGACGGTTTTGCCAAGGCCAACGATAAGCTCGTTATTCGCGCCGGCGGCATGCCGAACGCCGTGATTTCCTCCAGGGAAGTCAAGGCATTGGCCACGCTCCCGTCCCGCGTAGAGTTGCTCGCAACCTTGCTGGGAACGATGCAGGCTCCGATCGTGAAATTCGCGCGTACCTTGAATGAAGTGCCTGGCCGCTTCGTTCGGACGCTCGCCGCGGTCCGGGACCAGAAAGAAAAGCCGGGCGCCGCCGCGTGAGCAGTGCGCCGGTCCCTTCCAAACCCGATTCAACAAACTACTGATTCAGGAGATAAATCAAATGGCTGTCCAAAAAGCTGAAATCCTCGACGCGATTGCGAACATGACGGTGCTGGAGCTGTCGCAACTGATCAAGGATCTGGAAGAGAAGTTCGGCGTATCCGCTGCAGCGGCCGCGGTTACCGTGGCGGCGCCCGCAGCCGGTGGCGCTGCCGCCGCGGCCGAAGAGCAGACCGAGTTCACCGTCGTGCTGTCCGCCATCGGCGACAATAAAGTGAACGTCATCAAGGCGGTGCGCGAAATAACCGGACTCGGCCTGAAGGAAGCGAAGGATCTGGTCGATGCCACACCGAAGGCCATCAAGGAAGGCATTTCCAAGGCCGATGCCGATACCGTTGCGAAGAAGCTGACCGACGCGGGCGGCAAGGCGGAGATCAAGTAATCAAACAAATGCATGCGCATTTCCAGGCCGGCAATCGCGATTGCATTCGCGATTGCCGGCCGATTGTCCTTCCAAGCAATACTGCGAGAGCGCGAGAGAGAGCGGCGGGAACCCCCAGTTCTTTCCCCTGTCTCCTGTTTTCTGGCTGCTGAAACGGAGCATTCATGACCGCCTTGACCTATTCTTCGACCGAGAAAAAACGCATTCGCAAGAGTTTCGCGAAGCGCGCCAGTGTGCTGAACGTGCCGTTCCTGCTGGCCACCCAGCTCGAGTCTTATATGGGATTTCTGCAGTCCGCGTCGGCCCCGCAGTCCCGCAAGAATGAGGGTCTGCAAGCGGCTTTTACGTCGATTTTTCCGATATCGAGTCATTCCGGCAACGCCAAGCTCGATTTTGTCAGCTACCAGCTCGGCGAGCCGCCCTTCGATGTCAAGGAATGCCAGCAGCGCGGCCTGACTTACGCGTCGCCGCTGCGCGCCAAGGTGCGCCTGACGATCATGGACCGGGAGGCCACCAAGCCGACCGTCAAGGAAGTGAAAGAGCAGGAAGTCTACATGGGCGAGATCCCGCTCATGACCACGACCGGATCGTTCGTCATCAACGGCACCGAACGCGTGATCGTGTCCCAGCTGCATCGCTCGCCGGGGGTGTTTTTCGAACATGACCGGGGCAAGACGCATTCCTCCGGCAAGCTGCTGTTTTCCGCACGCATCATCCCGTACCGGGGTTCGTGGCTTGATTTCGAATTCGATCCAAAGGATTACCTGTACTTCCGCGTCGATCGCCGCCGCAAAATGGCGGTCACCATCCTGTTGAAGGCGATCGGCATGAGCCCCGAGGCGATCCTCGGCGCTTTCTACGATTTCGACACGTTCCACCTGGGAAAGACCGAGAGCCAGTTCGAACTGGTGCCCGAGCGCCTGCGCGGCGAAATGGCGCGCTTCGACTTTACCGACAAATCAGGCAAGGTCATCGTGCCCAAGGACAAGCGCATCACGGTCAAGCACATCCGCGACATGGAAGCGGCGGGCCTGAAGCGCATCAGCGTGCCGGACGAGTTCCTGCTTGGCCGCACGCTTGCCCACAACGTGATCGACAGGGAATCGGGCGAGATTCTCGCCAGTGCCAACGACGAGATCACCGACACCCTGCTGGGCCAATTGCGCGAAGCCGGCATCGAGTCGATCAAGACGATCTACACCAATGATCTGGATCAGGGCGGGTATATCTCGCAGACGCTCAGGATCGATGAAACCACCGACCAGACCGCGGCGCGGGTTGCGATGTACCGGATGATGCGCCCCGGCGAACCGCCCACCGAGGATGCGGTCGAGTCGCTGTTCAACGGCCTGTTCTATTCCGAAGAGCGCTATGACCTGTCGGCCGTCGGCCGCATGAAATTCAACCGTCGCGCCTATCCGGAGAAATTTGACGACAAGGCCCCGGCCTGGCTACGCAATTTCTACAAGCGCGTCGGGCCGAAGGGCGCGCAAGGGGGGGGCACGCTGTCCAACGAGGACGTCCTCGCCGTGGTCGGCATCCTGGTCGAGCTGCGCAACGGCCGCGGCGAGATCGACGACATCGACCATCTGGGCAATCGCCGCGTGCGTTCGGTCGGCGAACTGGCGGAAAACCAGTTCCGCGCCGGCCTGGTGCGGGTCGAGCGCGCGGTCAAGGAGCGCTTGTCGCAGGCCGAGTCTGAAAATCTGATGCCGCATGACCTGATCAACGCCAAGCCGATTTCCGCGGCGATCAAGGAGTTCTTCGGCTCGTCCCAGCTGTCGCAGTTCATGGACCAGACCAACCCGTTGTCGGAGATCACCCACAAGCGCCGGGTATCGGCTCTCGGACCGGGCGGGCTGACCCGCGAGCGCGCCGGATTCGAGGTGCGTGACGTGCATCCGACCCACTATGGTCGTGTCTGCCCGATCGAAACGCCGGAAGGCCCGAACATCGGCCTGATCAATTCGCTCGCGCTGTTCGCCCGCACCAACGATTACGGCTTCATGGAAACGCCGTACCGCAAGGTCATGAACGGCAAGGTCACCGATCAGATCGATTTCCTGTCGGCCATCGAGGAAGGCAATTTCGTCATTGCGCAGGCGAATGCGCAACTGGACAAGTCCGGCAAGCTGCACGATGACCTGGTGTCCTGCCGCTCGAAGAACGAGTTTGCCCTCGCCACGCCCGATCGGGTGCAGTACATGGACGTGGCGCCGGCGCAGATCGTTTCGGTGGCTGCCTCGCTGATTCCGTTTCTCGAGCACGACGACGCCAACCGCGCGCTGATGGGCTCGAACATGCAGCGCCAGGCCGTGCCCTGCCTGCGCCCGGAAAAGGCGCTGGTCGGAACCGGTATTGAACGCACCGTGGCGGTCGACTCCGGGACCGCGGTACAGGCGCTGCGTGGCGGCCTCGTTGATTACGTCGATGCCAGCCGCATTGTGGTGCGGGTAAACGACGACGAAACCCTGCCGGGCGACGTCGGTGTGGACATCTACAACCTGGTGAAGTACACCCGGTCGAACCAGAACACCAACATCAACCAGCGGCCGCTGGTGAGGGTGGGCGAGCGCATCGCCAAAGGCGACGTGGTGGCCGATGGCGCTTCCACCGACATGGGCGAACTGGCCCTGGGGCAGAACATGATGGTCGCGTTCATGCCGTGGAACGGCTACAACTTCGAGGATTCGATCCTGATCTCGGAGCGCGTCGTGGCGGAGGACCGCTACACCTCGATCCACATCGAGGAATTGACCGTGGTGGCACGCGATACCAAGCTCGGGCCGGAGGAAATCACCCGGGACATCTCCAACCTGTCCGAAGGGCAATTGGCACGGCTGGACGAGTCCGGCATTGTCTACATCGGAGCGGAAGTCGAAGCAGGCGACGTTCTGGTGGGCAAGGTGACGCCCAAGGGCGAGACCCAGCTGACGCCGGAGGAGAAGCTGCTGCGGGCGATCTTCGGCGAGAAGGCGTCGGACGTGAAAGACACGTCGTTGCGCGTGCCCTCGGGTATTTCGGGAACCGTCATCGACGTGCAGGTGTTCACCCGCGAGGGCATCGAGCGCGACAAGCGCGCCCAGAACATCATCGATGAGGAACTGAAGCGCTACAAGACTGATCTCGCCGACCAGATGCGCATCGTCGAAGGCGACACCTTCGAGCGTATCGAGCGCCTGCTGGTGGGCAAGACCGCCAACGGCGGGCCGAAGAAGCTCGCCAAGGGAACAAAAATCAGCAAGAGCTATCTTGAGGAGTTCGACCGTTACCACTGGTTCGACATTCGCCTGTCGGGCGAAGAAGCCGCAGCGCAGCTGGAACAGTTGAAGGACAGCCTGGCCCGCATGCGGGAGGAGTTCGACAAGGCGTTCGAGTCGAAAAAGAAGAAACTCACGCAGGGAGACGAACTCCCGCCGGGCGTGCAGAAGATGGTCAAGGCTTACGTGGCGGTGAAGCGCCGCCTGCAGCCCGGCGACAAGATGGCCGGCCGCCACGGCAACAAGGGGGTGATCTCCAAGATCGTTCCCGTCGAAGACATGCCCTGCATGGCCGATGGCACGCCGATGGACATCGTGCTCAATCCGCTGGGCGTGCCTTCGCGGATGAACGTCGGGCAGATTCTGGAAACACACCTGGGTTGGGCGGCAAAGGGTCTGGGCGTGAAGATAGGGGAGATGCTGAAGGCGCATTCCAAGGCGGCCGAGGTGCGCAAGTTTCTCAATCGCATCTACAACGAAAGCGGCAAGGCCGAGAACCTGGGCAGCCTGGAAGATGACGACATCATGAACCTGGCGTCGAACCTCCGGGCCGGCGTGCCGTTCGCCACGCCGGTGTTCGACGGCGCCTCCGAAGAAGAGATCAAGCAGATGCTGGAGACGGCCGGCCTGCCCCGCACCGGACAGGTCACACTGTACGATGGCCGCACCGGCGATGCATTCGATCGACCAGTGACGGTGGGTTACATGCACGTGCTGAAACTGCACCACCTGGTGGACGACAAGATGCACGCCCGCTCCACCGGCCCGTACAGCCTGGTCACGCAACAGCCGCTCGGCGGCAAGGCGCAGTTCGGCGGTCAGCGTTTCGGCGAGATGGAGGTGTGGGCGCTGGAAGCCTACGGCGCGGCCTACACCCTGCAGGAAATGCTCACGGTGAAATCGGACGACATCAACGGCCGCACCAAGGTCTACGAGAACATCGTCAAGGGCGACCACAAGATCGAAGCCGGCATGCCGGAGTCGTTCAACGTGCTGGTGAAGGAAATCCGGTCGCTGGCGATCGACATCGACCTGGAGCGGCGTTGATGGAGGCAGGCATTGCGATGAAGAACACGCAGTTCAGGAACGCGGAATCCGGCGGGCAGGCGCAGGCATCATCGGGCGCAAACCTGCCGGCCATCGTGCCGTCTGAGTTTCAGGGGTTTTTTAATTTGCACCCAACGCAAAATCGGAGTGACAAATGAAAGCACTGCTCGATTTGTTCAAGCAGGTAACGCAGGAAGAAGAGTTCGACGCAATCAAGATCGGCATCGCATCGCCCGAAAAAATCCGTTCCTGGTCCTTCGGCGAAGTGAAAAAACCGGAGACCATCAATTACCGCACCTTCAAGCCCGAACGCGACGGTCTGTTCTGCGCCAAGATATTCGGTCCGATCAAGGACTATGAATGCCTGTGCGGCAAGTACAAGCGTCTCAAGCATCGCGGCGTGATATGCGAAAAGTGCGGCGTCGAAGTGACGCTCGCCAAGGTGCGCCGCGAGCGCATGGGCCACATCGAGCTCGCCAGCCCGGTCGCCCATATCTGGTTCCTCAAGTCGCTCCCGTCCCGTCTCGGGCTGGTGCTCGACATGACCTTGCGCGACATCGAGCGCGTGCTTTATTTCGAAGCGTTCGTCGTGACCGATCCGGGCATGACGCCGCTGAAGCGCGCGCAACTGCTTTCCGAAGACGACTACCTCGCGAAGACCGAGGAATTCGGTGACGATTTCCAGGCGGTGATGGGTGCCGAAGGCATTCGCGATCTGCTGCGTACCATGGACGGCAACCATGAAATCGAGTCGTTGCGCAAAGAACTCGAAACCACCGGCTCCGACACCAAGATCAAGAAGATCGCCAAGCGGCTGAAAGTGCTCGAGGGCTTCCAGAAGTCCGGCATCAAGGCCGACTGGATGGTGCTGGAAGTGTTGCCGGTGCTGCCGCCGGAACTGCGGCCGCTGGTGCCGCTGGACGGCGGCCGCTTTGCCACCTCCGACCTGAACGACCTGTATCGCCGGGTGATCAACCGCAACAACCGCCTGAAGCGCCTGCTCGAACTCAAAGCGCCCGAGATCATCGTCCGGAACGAAAAGCGCATGTTGCAGGAAGCGGTGGATTCGCTTCTTGACAACGGCCGCCGCGGCAAGGCCATGACCGGCGCCAACAAGCGCCCGCTCAAGTCGCTGGCGGACATGATCAAGGGCAAGGGCGGACGCTTCCGCCAGAACCTGCTTGGCAAACGGGTTGACTACTCCGGCCGTTCGGTCATCGTCGTCGGACCGCAACTGAAGCTGCACCAGTGCGGCCTGCCGAAGAAAATGGCGCTGGAGTTGTTCAAGCCTTTCATCTTCCACAAACTGGAAATGCAGGGCATCGCCACCACCATCAAGGCGGCCAAGCGTGAAGTGGAAGCCGAGACGCCGGTGGTGTGGGACATTCTCGAGGAAGTGATCCGCGAGCACCCGGTGATGCTCAACCGCGCGCCGACCCTGCACCGGCTTGGCATCCAGGCTTTCGAGCCGGTGCTGATCGAAGGCAAGGCCATCCAACTGCATCCGCTGGTCTGCGCGGCGTTCAACGCCGACTTCGACGGCGATCAGATGGCGGTGCACATTCCGCTGTCCCTGGAGGCGCAGATGGAGGCGCGGACCCTGATGCTGGCGTCCAACAACATCCTCTCGCCCGCGAATGGCGACCCGATCATCGTGCCCTCGCAGGACATCGTGCTCGGCCTGTACTACGCCACCCGCGAGAAGATCAACGCGAAAGGCGAAGGCATGTCCTTCGCCGACGTGTCCGAAGTGCTGCGTGCCTATGAGTCGGGCATGGTTGAGCTGCATAGCGCCGTCGCAGTCCGGATTCGCGAGTCCGAATTCGGCCCGAACGGGGAAAAGGTCGAGAAGCAGACGCGCTATCCGACCACGGTCGGGCGTTCGCTGCTGTCCGAAGTGCTGCCCACCGGGCTGCCTTTCGAACTGATCAACAAGGCGCTGAAGAAAAAAGAAATCTCCAGGCTGATCAACGCCTCTTTCCGCCGCTGCGGTTTGCGCGAGACGGTCATATTCGCCGACAAGCTGATGCAGGCGGGTTTCACCTTTGCCACCCGCGCCGGCATTTCAATCTGCGTGGATGACATGCTGATTCCCCAGCAGAAGCAGACCCTGATCGGCGCGGCCGAGCGCGAAGTGAAGGAAATCGAACAGCAGTACACCTCGGGCCTGGTCACCGCCGGCGAGCGCTACAACAAGGTGGTGGACATCTGGGGCCGCGCCGGCGACCAGGTCGGCAAGGCCATGATGGAGCAGCTCTCGCATCAGCAGGTGATCGATCGCAAGGGCAAGACCGTCAGGCAGGAATCGTTCAATTCGATCTACATGATGGCGGACTCGGGCGCACGCGGATCCGCCGCACAGATCCGCCAGCTGGCGGGGATGCGCGGCCTGATGGCCAAGCCGGACGGCTCGATCATCGAGACGCCGATCACGGCGAACTTCCGTGAAGGCCTGAATGTACTGCAGTACTTCATTTCCACGCACGGCGCGCGCAAGGGCCTCGCCGACACCGCACTGAAGACGGCGAATTCAGGCTACCTCACCCGCCGCCTGGTGGACGTTACCCAGGATCTGGTCGTGACCCAGGATGATTGCGGCACGGTCAACGGGGTGGCGATGAAAGCACTGGTTGAAGGCGGCGAAGTGGTGGAGGCATTGCGGGAACGCATACTCGGGCGCGTGACCGCGTCCGATGTGCTGAATCCGGAATCGCAGGAAACGCTGTATGCAGCAGGCGTGTTGCTGAACGAAGACGAGGTCGACAGCATCGAAGGGCTCGGCATCGACGAAGTCCGGGTGCGCACGCCGCTCACCTGCGACACCCGCTGGGGCCTGTGCGCCAAGTGCTATGGCCGGGATCTGGGCCGCGGCTCGATAGTGAACAGCGGCGAAGCAATAGGCGTCATGGCAGCCCAGTCGATCGGCGAGCCCGGGACGCAGCTGACGATGCGTACGTTCCACATCGGCGGCGCTGCCTCCCGTACCGCCGTGGCGAGCCAGGTCGAGGCCAAGTCGAATGGCACGGTGCGCTTTACGCCGCAGATGCGCTATGTGACAAGTCCCAAGGGAGAGAAGGTGGTCATCTCGCGCACCGGGGAGGTGCTGGTGACCGATGACAACGGTCGCGAGCGCGAGCGTCACAAGGTGCCCTACGGCGCCACCCTGGCCGTCTCCGATGGCACGCTGGTCAGGGCCGGGCAGATGCTTGCCGCCTGGGACCCGCATACCCGGCCGATCATCACCGAATACGCCGGTACGGTGCGCTTCGAGAATGTCGAGGAAGGCGCCACGGTCTCCAAGCAGATGGACGAGGTCACCGGGCTTTCCACCCTGGTCGTCATCGATCCGAAGCGCCGCGGCAGTGCCGCTGCCAAGGGCGTGCGACCGCAGGTCAAACTGCTGAACGAGACCGGGGACGAAGTCCGCATCGGTGGAACGGATCATGCGGTGACCATCTCCTTCCAGGTCGGTTCGCTGATCACCGTCAAGGACGGTCAGCAGGTAGCGGTGGGTGAGGTCCTGGCGCGCATTCCGCAGGAGACCTCGAAGACCCGCGACATCACCGGCGGCCTGCCGCGCGTGGCCGAATTGTTCGAGGCGCGAGCGCCCAAGGATGCCGGCATGCTGGCGGAAGTCACCGGGACCGTGTCCTTCGGCAAGGACACCAAGGGCAAGCAACGCCTGGTCATCACCGATCTTGAGGGCGTGGCGCACGAGTTCCTGATCACCAAGGAAAAGCACGTCATGGTTCACGACGGCCAGGTGGTCAATAAGGGCGAGAGCATCGTCGATGGTCCGGCCGATCCCCACGACATCCTGCGCCTGCAGGGCGTGGAGGCGCTGGCGCGCTACATCATCGACGAGGTGCAGGACGTATATCGCCTCCAGGGTGTGCGCATCAACGACAAGCACATCGAAGTGATCGTGCGCCAGATGCTGAGGCGGGTGCAGGTGGAGGATCCGGGCGATACGCGGTTCATTCCCGCCGAGCAGGTGGAGCGCGCCGATCTGCTCGATGAGAACGAGCGGGTGGTGGCCGAAGGCAAGAATCCATCGACCTTCAGCTACATGCTTCTTGGCATTACCAAGGCGTCCCTGTCCACCGATTCGTTCATCTCGGCTGCGTCGTTCCAGGAGACTACCCGGGTCCTTACCGAAGCCGCAATCATGGGCAAGAAGGACGATCTGCGCGGTCTGAAGGAAAACGTCATCGTCGGCCGGCTGATTCCGGCCGGTACCGGCATGGCGTATCACCAGGCCCGCAAAAACGCGCCAGCGACTCCGTTGTTCGAGGAAGGAACTGCCGCGTCGGAAGCCGAGGCTGCAGTGCCGGCCGAGAGCGCTTGATCGAATCAGACTGAAGCATCAGCCGGTAAAAAGCGCTTGCGCGGTTCTTTTTACCGGCCCCGGCCCCGGGTCCGGATGCGGCGCTTGCCCGCCGCGCCGCACCGTCAGGCAAGCGCTTTCGCCGCCTCCCGTTTCCATTCCTCCATGGTCTTGAATTCCGGCTCCCCGCCGTGCGTGGCGACGATGGCGTCCATGATCTGCTGGTCGGAGAGGCTGAGATCCAGTTTGCCGATCATGGGCTGGCGCACGTAATACGGGGTGTCGCAGAAGAATTCCAGACGGTTGCCCTCGGGATCGCGGTAATACACCGACAGCCACGAGCCATGCGTGACGGGGTCGATCGCCGCCACGCCGGCCGCGCTCAGGCTGTCGTGGCGGGCGCGCAACTCGGTCAGGGAATCCACGCGGAAGGCCACATGGTTGAGCGGACCGCCCTCCTTGTCGCCGGTACGGCCGCCGGCGAGCGCGATCTGGTGATGGTCGCTTTCCGGGTCCAGTGTCAGGAAACAGATGTCGTTACCCCGGGCCTTGCCGATGTCCGACAGGTGGAATCCCAGCACGCCCGTATAGAAATCCAGCATCCTGGGGAAGTCGTAGCAGAAGACGACGACATGGCTGATGCGTGCACGGCCTGGTTTCATGAATGGCCTCCTGTTGCGATGGATGGCGTAGCGGCTCCGTTCCCGACTAAAATCTTCAACATTTATCGGCAAACATGCCCATTAGGCACAAGTTTGCGAGAACTTCATGTATCTTTAATGATATACGTCACTGCGCTGCCCGGCGCGCTTCGTGGTCGATCTGCATCGCCTCGAGGAAGCGCGATACCAGGTTATACCCGGCCACGGTTGCCGTCAGCTCCACCAACTGGCGCTCATCCAGGCTCGCCCGCACAGCCTGGAACACGCTCTCGGGTACGCGGATGTTGCGGGTCATCGCCTCGGTATACTCGATGACGGCACGCTGCCGCGCATCATAGCAACGCGCGTTGCGCCAGTCGCCCAGCGAGGCAGTCTGCGCCTCGCCCAGTCCTTCCTTCAATCCGATGGGTAGATGCGCATCGAACTCGTAGGGCGCCTCGTTGAGGACGGCAACGTGCAGAATGGCGAGCTCGCGCAATGTCCCCGGCAAGGTGCTTTTCTGGCGAATCGCGGTGAACAGCTTGAGCCAGCCCTCGGCAACCGGCGGGCTGTGCATCAGCATCCGGTACAGGTTGAGGAAGCGGCCGCCGCGCTCGGCCTTGATGGTCGCGACCAGGTCGGCGTGTTCGGAGCAATCCTGTTCGCTCAGCAGTGGGAGGCGGGCCAAATCGATCTCCTTGGCAGGATGTGGGACGAACAGGGACGAGGCGCAACATTACCCGCGTGGAGAGGCGCTGTCAGCAACCGGCGTTCAAGCACTGCGACAGGCGCGGGTACGCGCGCCTCAGGCGCCTTGAGATTGTCGCCGCAGCGGCCGAAACAGGAACAGCGCAGCGATGACCAGCGCCGCCCCGATCAACTGGATCGGCGTCAGACGCTGATCGAGAATGATTGCGCTGAGAAAGATCGACGCCACCGGCTCGAAATTCATATAGAACGAGGATTTCGCCGGTCCCAGCGACGCTGCGGCAACCAGCAATCCGGTGATGCCGACGGCAAAGGCTATTGGCAGAGCCGACAAGGCAAGCCAGCCCAGCGAGGTGGCCGGAAAAGCGACGTCCCCGGTCACGGCACATAAGGTGACAAAGACGATGCCGACGGCGATGTGCATGTACAGGGAGCGCGGCAGCGGATCGCTGCCGCTGAAAAAGTGTCCGGTGAGCAGCATCATCGCCGACCAGGTCACGGCGCCCAGCAATGCAAAGCCGATTCCCAGCAGATTGTACCCCGAGAATTCCGCCTGCAATGCGAGCGCGAGCCCGGCCATGGCCAGAGACATCGCGATTGCGCCGCGCAGGCTGAACCTTTCCTTGCCCGACGCCCAGCTCGCGAGGCTGGTCATGACCGGGTAGGTGTAGAACATGAGAACCATCAGCGGAACCGGGATCAGCGCGATGGACCGGGTAATCGAATAATTGTTCACGCTGAGCAGCAGTCCCAGCGCCAGTGAAATATTTCGGTCGCGCGCCGGCAACTTCAGCGATACCCCCGTGGCACGCAGGAAAAGGATGGTCAGCGTCACGACGCCGATGGTTCTGAATGCGACCACGGTGATCGTATTGCCGCCGCCCTCGAGGGCGAGCTGCGTGAAGATGCTGACCAGCGCAAGCAGAAAGGCGAATACGAGGACGTGGAACGCGGTAGCCGCAGGCAAGAGTCTTCGCGCTCCGCCGGACGGGCGCGGCGAGTCGTTGCTTTCCGGGGGAGAGTTCAAGGCTGATGCGTTTTGAAAAGCGCCCACTGTACGGCATATAGCGGCCGCAAGGCGCGCCTATCCTTCGGCCGGCGGAAAACGGGTTAAATTGTTGACTGTGGGTAGCTTTTTCATATACACTCTTTAGCCTTTCGACATCGCGGGGCGGCCAATTCGACAGAGTGGCCGTCCCGGTTTTTTTGGAACCCGGAATACATGCCTACAATCAGTCAGTTGGTTCGCAAGGGCAGGGATCGCGCGGAAACCAAGAGCAAGGTGCCGGCGCTCGGGAACAGTCCGCAGAAACGCGGCGTCTGCACCCGCGTGTACACCACCACGCCGAAGAAACCGAATTCAGCTTTGCGCAAGGTAGCCAAAGTCCGTCTCACCAACGGCTTCGAGGTCATCAGCTACATCGGAGGGGAAGGCCACAACCTCCAGGAGCACTCGGTGGTGCTGATTCGCGGCGGCCGGGTGAAGGATCTTCCGGGTGTGCGTTACCACATCGTACGCGGCAGCCTTGACACCCAGGGCGTCAAGGATCGCAAGCAGAGCCGGTCCAAGTACGGCGCCAAGAAACCCAAGGCTGCCTGATGCGGGCTGCCTGATGCGGTGGACGGACGCTGGCTGCCCGACCCGGGATGCTTACGCAAACCCGGCCGCTTAATTTTTTATAGAGGAGCATGAAGGATCGCCGACGGTAAATCCGGCTGAGGGATGCAACCCTCAGCCTCGCAATCCGTCACCCGCCATCCTTCGCTGAATCACCATGCCACGTCGCAGAGAGATACCCAAGCGCGAAATCCTGCCGGATCCGAAATTCGGCAATGTCGAAGTCGCCAAGTTCGTCAACGTACTCATGACCCGCGGCAAGAAATCCGTCGCCGAGGGCATCGTCTATCGGGCATTCGCATCGATCAAGACGAAATCAGGCAAGGACCCGCTGGAGATATTTACCCAGGCGGTGCAGAACGTGCGCCCGATGGTTGAGGTGAAAAGCCGCCGTGTCGGGGGCGCCAATTACCAGGTACCGGTGGAGGTTCGTCCCGTCCGGCGTGCGGCGCTCTCCATGCGCTGGATCCGCGAGGCAGCGCAAAAGCGCGGCGAAAAATCGATGGATGCCCGCCTCGCCGGTGAACTGGTCGAAGCCGCCGAAGGCCGCGGCGGCGCCATGAAGCGGCGCGAAGAAGTGCACCGCATGGCTGAAGCCAACAAGGCATTCTCACATTACCGGTTCTGACCGGTAACGCAGCACCCGGGCAAGCACAGCAGCAAATTACGCCGGCGGATCCATCCGCCCGTTTTTCTACGCAGTGAAGGTGAAACCACGTGGCACGCAAGACCCCTATTGAGCGTTACCGGAACATCGGGATATCGGCGCACATCGACGCCGGCAAGACCACGACCACCGAGCGCATCCTGTTCTACACCGGCGTGTCCCACAAGATGGGCGAAGTGCATGACGGGGCCACGGTCATGGACTGGATGGAGCAGGAGCGCGAGCGCGGCATAACGATTACTTCGGCCGCGACCACCTGTTTCTGGAAGGGAATGGACGGTAATTTCCCCGAGCATCGCATCAACATCATCGATACCCCGGGCCACGTCGACTTCACCATTGAAGTGGAGCGCTCGATGCGGGTGCTGGATGGCGCGTGCATGGTCTATGACGCGGTTGCCGGCGTGCAGCCGCAATCGGAAACGGTGTGGCGCCAGGCAAACAAGTACAAGGTGCCGCGGCTCGCCTTCATCAACAAGATGGACCGGCAGGGCGCCGATTTCTTCAAGTCCTACGGCCATATCCAGACTCGCCTGAAGGGCAACCCCGTTCCCATCCAGCTGCCCATCGGGGCGGAAGAGAAATTCGAAGGCGTGATCGACCTGGTGAAGATGAAAGCCATCTACTGGGACGATTCCAGCCAGGGTATGAAGTTCGAAATGCGCGAGGTCCCGGCCGATCTGCTTGACCAGGCCAAGGAATGGCGCGAGAAGATGGTCGAGGCGGCCGCCGAAGCCGACGACGAACTGATGAGCAAGTACCTCGAAGGCACCGCGCTTTCGATCGAAGAAATCAAGCGCGGCCTGCGCCTTCGCACCATCCGCAACGAGATCGTGCCGATGCTTTGCGGCACGGCCTTCAAGAACAAGGGCGTGCAGGCGATGCTCGACGCGGTGATCGACTATATGCCGTCCCCGGTGGACATTCTGCCGGTCAAGGGCGAGGACGACCGCGGCCGGGCCGACGCGCGCAAGCCCCAGGACGACGAACCGTTCGCGGCGCTGGCATTCAAGATCATGACCGACCCCTACGTCGGCCAGTTAACGTTTTTCCGGGTGTACTCCGGCGTGCTCAATTCGGGCGACACCGTCTATACCTCGGTGCGCGGGCGCAAGGAGCGTATCGGCCGGCTGTTGCAGATGCATGCCAACCAGCGCGAGGAAATCAAGGAAGTCCGGGCCGGCGACATCGCCGCCGCGGTGGGCCTGAAGGACGTCACTACCGGCGAAACGCTGTGCAATCCGGACAGGGTCATCACGCTGGAGCGCATGGTGTTCCCCGATCCGGTGATTCACGTTGCCGTGGAGCCCAAGACCAAGAGCGACCAGGAGAAAATGGGCCTCGCGCTGGGACGTCTGGCGCAGGAGGATCCGTCATTCCGCATGCGTACCGACGAAGAAACCGGCCAGACCATCATCTCCGGCATGGGCGAGTTGCACCTTGAGATCATCGTCGATCGGATGAAGCGCGAGTTCAGCGTCGAAGCCAACGTCGGCGCGCCCCAGGTGGCGTATCGTGAAACGATCAAGAAGGCCTGCGACCAGGTCGAGGGGAAATTCATCAAGCAATCGGGCGGCCGCGGCCAGTACGGACACGTCTGGCTCAAAGTCGAGCCGCAGCCGGTCGGCAAGGGTTTCGAATTCGTCGATTCGATCAAGGGCGGTTCGGTGCCGCGCGAATACATCCCGGCGGTGGAGCGCGGCCTGAAGGAGACGCTGCCCAACGGCGTGCTGGCCGGGTTCCCGGTGGTGGACGTCAAAGTCACGCTGTTCGACGGCTCGTACCACGAGGTGGACTCCAACGAGAACGCGTTCCGCATGGCGGCGTCGATGGCATTCAAGGACGGCATGCGCAGGGCCAGCCCGGTACTGCTCGAGCCGATGATGGCGGTGGAAGTGGAAATGCCCGAAGAAAAGATGGGCGACGTGATGGGCGACCTGTCGTCGCGCCGCGGCATCATCCAGGGCATGGACGATCTGGCGGGCGGCAAGGTGATCCGCGCCGAAGTGCCGCTTGCGGAGATGTTCGGCTATTCGACGACCTTGCGTTCGCTGACTCAGGGCCGGGCCACGTATACGATGGAATTCAAGCACTACACGGAGGCGCCCAAGACGGTGGCCGAAGCCATCATCAACAGGGTCGCGGGCAAGGACGACAAGAGGTAACAGGGGGTAACAGGGGAATACCATGGCAAAGGCCAAATTTGAGCGCAAGAAGCCGCACGTGAACGTGGGGACGATAGGTCACGTGGACCACGGCAAGACGACCCTGACGGCGGCGATGACGCACGTGCTGTCAAAGAAGTACGGGGGCGAGGCGAAGAACTACGACCAGATCGACGCGGCGCCCGAGGAGAAGGCGCGCGGCATCACCATCAACACCGCTCACGTTGAGTACGAGACGGAAAAGCGCCACTACGCGCACGTCGATTGTCCGGGCCACGCCGATTACATCAAGAACATGATTACCGGGGCGGCGCAGATGGACGGGGCGATTCTGGTGGTGTCGGCGGCCGACGGGCCGATGCCCCAGACGCGCGAGCACATTTTGCTGGCGCGCCAGGTGGGGGTGCCCTACATCGTGGTGTTCATGAACAAGGCGGACATGGTCGATGACAAGGAACTGCTGGAGCTGGTGGAGATCGAGATCCGCGAGCTGCTCTCGAAGTACGAATTCCCGGGCGATGACACCCCGATCGTGATCGGCAGCGCGCTGAAAGCCCTGGAGGGGGACAAGACCGAGATGGGCGAGGGGGCGATCTTCAAGCTGGCCGAGGCGCTGGACTCCTACATCCCGCAGCCCAAGCGCGCGGTGGACGGGGCGTTCCTGATGCCGGTCGAGGATGTGTTCATGATCTCCGGGCGCGGCACGGTGGTGACCGGGCGGGTGGAGCGGGGCATCGTGAAGGTGGGCGAGGATCTGGAGATTGTCGGGTTGAAGGCGACGGCAAAGACGGTGTGCACGGGCGTGGAGATGTTCAGGAAGCTCCTGGATGAGGGCCAGGCCGGTGACAACGTGGGGGTGCTGCTGCGCGGCACCAAGCGCGAGGACGTGGAGCGCGGCCAGGTGCTGGCCAAGCCCGGCTCGATCACCCCGCACACCAAGTTCGAGTGCGAGGTGTACATCCTGTCCAAGGAAGAGGGCGGGCGGCACACGCCGTTCTTCCCCGGCTACCGGCCGCAGTTTTACTTTCGCACCACCGATGTGACCGGCAGTTGCGAGTTGCCGGCCGGGACCGAGATGGTGATGCCGGGGGACAACGTCAACATGGTGGTGACCCTGATAGCGCCGATCGCCATGGAGGACGGGCTGCGTTTTGCCATCCGCGAGGGCGGCAAGACCGTCGGCGCCGGCGTGGTCGTGAAAGTCATCGAGTAGGAATGGACACAACGGAGAGGAAACGGGAAAAGGAATCAGGTAACAGCGGGCAGGCCCGCTGACCCCTCATCCCGGCCCTGGACAGATCATGGCAAATCAAAAAATTCGCATCAGACTCAAGGCGTTCGATTACCGGCTGATAGATCAGTCGGCCCTCGAAATCGTCGATACAGCCAAGCGCACCGGCGCCGTGGTCAAGGGTCCGGTACCCTTGCCGACGCGTATCGAACGCTTCGACGTGCTTCGTTCGCCGCACGTGAACAAGACTTCCCGCGACCAGTTCGAGATCCGCACGCATTTGCGCCTGATGGACATTATCGACCCGACCGACAAGACTGTGGACGCGTTGATGAAGCTCGATCTGCCTGCCGGCGTCGATGTGGAGATCAAGCTTTAGGCATCAGGATTCAGCGTCAGGATTCAGACGGCTGTCGTCCGGATCGCAGGGTCTGAATACCGCTTCACCGCAGTTCGAATACAACCAGCCGGCCAATTGAAGCCGGCCCCTGACCCCGGGGCCTCATTTCCAGGGGGCTGTGGCAAGAGAAAGGCAAGAAAATGACATTAGGACTAGTCGGCCGCAAGGTCGGCATGACCCGTATTTTCACCGACGATGGCGACTCATTGCCGGTGACGGTGCTGGACGTGTCTGACAATCGTGTGACCCAGATCAAGACCGCCGCTACCGACGGCTACGCCGCGGTACAGGTCACGTTCGGCAAGCGCCGGGCCTCCCGGGTGAGCAAGCCGGCGGCAGGTCATTTCGCCAAGGCCGGCGCCGAAGCGGGGCACCTGCTGCGTGAATTCCGCGTTGCCGAAGCGGATCTCGGCGAACTGAAGCCCGGCGGGGCGATCGGTGTCGATATTTTCAAGGTGGGACAGTTTGTCGACGTGACCGGTACCTCGCAGGGCAAGGGTTTCGCCGGCGTGATCAAGCGCCACCATTTCTCGTCCAACCGGGCAAGCCACGGCAATTCGCTGTCCACCAACAAACCCGGCTCGACCGGCCAGGCGCAGGATCCGGGCCGCGTGTTTCCGGGCAAGCGCATGGCGGGCCATCTGGGCAACGTCAGGCGGACCACCCAGGGCCTGCAGATCGTGCGCATCGACGCGGCGCGCCAGTTGCTCCTGGTGAAGGGTGCCGTTCCGGGCAGCCGCGGCCGCGACGTCATCGTGCACCCTGCCGTCAAGGCGAAGAGGGTGGCTGCGCCGCAACCGGCGAAGGCCGGGGTGGGAGCGGCGAAGGCCGCCGCGGGAGGTAAGAAATAATGGAACTCAATCTGATCAATGACGAGGGCAAGAACGCGTCCACGGTGGCTGCCTCCGATGCGTTATTCGCCCGCGAGTACAATGAATCGTTGGTGCATCAAATCGTTGTCGCCTACCAGGCTAACGCCAGGCTGGGCACGCGTGCGCAAAAAGGCCGCAGCGAGGTGCGCCATTCGGGGAAGAAGCCGTGGCGGCAGAAGGGCACCGGCCGCGCGCGTTCCGGCGACACGGCGAGCCCGATCTGGCGCGGAGGCGGAAAGGTTTTTCCCAATTCGCCCAACGAAAATTTCAGCCAGAAGGTCAACCGCAAGATGTATCGGGCGGGCATGTGCTCGATTCTGTCGCAACTGGCGCGCGAAGACCGCCTCAAGGTGGTCGAGGACTTTTCGGTCGATTCGCCCAAGACCGGCCTGCTCGCCCGGAAAGTGAAGAACATGGGCCTCGCGCAGGTGCTGGTGATTACCGACAGCATCGACCAGAACCTTTATCTGTCGTCGCGCAACCTGCAGAACGTGCGCATCGTCGATGTCAATCATGCGGACCCGGTTTCGCTGGTGCGCTGCGCGCGCGTCATCCTGACCAAGAAAGCCGTGGCGAAGTTCGAGGAATTGCTGACATGAGCGCGAAAGAACAACGCCTGATGCAGGTTTTGCTCGCGCCGATCGTCTCCGAAAAGAGCACGTTCGTCGGTGAGAAAAACAACCAGTACATTTTCCGCGTGGCCGCCGATGCCACCAAGCCGGAGATCAAGGCCGCGGTCGAGCTGCTGTTCAAGGCATCGGTGAAGTCAGTCCAGATATCCAATGTCAAGGGCAAGGAGAAGCGCTTCGGGCGTTTCATGGGCCGCCGGCGCAACTGGAAGAAAGCCTACGTATGCGTGGCCGCCGGTCAGGACATCAACTTTCAGGCGACGGAGTAGGCCATGGCGCTCGCAAAAATCAAACCCACATCGAACGGCCGCCGCGGCGTCGTCAAGCTGGTCAATGCGAACCTGCACAAGGGCAAGCCCTATGCTCCCTTGATCGAGAGCAAGCCGAAGACCGCCGGACGCAACAACAACGGCCGCATCACCACCCGCCACATCGGCGGCGGCCACAAGCAAAACTACCGGGTCATCGACTTTGTGCGCAACAAGGACGGCGTCGCGGCCAGGGTCGAGCGGCTGGAATATGATCCGAACCGCAGCGCCAACCTGGCGTTGCTGTGCTACGCCGACGGCGAGCGGCGCTACGTCATCGCGCCCAAGGGCCTCGCGGCAGGCGCGCAGTTGATGAGCGGCTCGCAGGCCCCCATCAAGCCGGGCAACACCCTGCCGCTGCGCAACATCCCGGTGGGTACGACCATTCATTGCGTGGAAATGAAGCCTGGCAAGGGCGCGCAGATTGCGCGTGCCGCGGGCACCTCGGTGCAACTGCTGGCGCGCGAAGGCAGCTACGCCCAGTTGCGCCTGCGGTCCGGGGAAATCCGCAGGATTCACGTCGACTGCCGTGCGACCATCGGCGAAGTCGGCAATGAAGAGCACAATCTGCGTTCGATCGGCAAGGCCGGCGCGGTGCGCTGGCGCGGCATCCGACCGACCGTTCGCGGCGTGGCGATGAATCCGGTCGATCACCCGCACGGCGGCGGCGAAGGCAAGACCGCAGCGGGCCGGCACCCGGTCAGCCCTTGGGGACAGCTCACCAAAGGCTACAAGACGCGGAGCAACAAGCGTACCCGCAGCATGATCGTTCAGTCGCGGCACAAGAAATAACAGGGGCGATCAGATGAATCTTCATATCAATTCTGGGAAAGCACGAGCGGGCGCATCCCCTCGTGCCATGGAGTAGCCATGGGACGTTCAGTCAAAAAAGGTCCATTCGTCGATCAGCACCTGGTGAGGAAGATCGACAAGGCGCGAGCCAACAGCGACAAGCGTCCGATCAAGACCTGGTCGCGCCGGTCCACCATCGTGCCGGATTTCGTCGGGCTGACCATCGCGGTTCACAACGGCCGGCAGCATGTGCCGGTGTACATCTCCGAAAACATGGTCGGCCACAAACTCGGCGAGTTCGCGCTCACCCGTACCTTCAAGGCCCACTCGGCCGACAAGAAGGTATCGGCGCCCGCGGGCGACAAGAAGTAGAGGGCACATGGAAACTCAAGCCAAGCTTTATGGTGTTCGCCTCTCGGCCCAGAAAGGCCGGCTCGTCGCCGACCAGATTCGCGGTCTTCCCGTGGAGCGCGCGCTCAACCTGCTCGCCTTCAGCCCGAAAAAAGGGGCCCGCATCATCAAGAAGGTGCTGGAGTCGGCGATCGCGAATGCCGAGCACAATGACGGCGCGGACATCGATGAGCTGAAGGTGAAACGCATCATGGTCGAACAGGCCCCGGTGCTCAAGCGCTTTCACGCGAGGGCCAAGGGGCGCGGCAACCGGATCACCAAACACAGCTGCCACGTTTTCGTGACGGTGGGCGACGAAGAAAAAAAGGCGGCCGCTGCATCCAGCAGGCCGGCCGCCAGATCGGCCAGGAAATAAGGAACAGGCATGGGACAGAAAATACATCCGATCGGCTTCCGGCTCAGCGTCAACAAGGACTGGAGTTCGCGCTGGTATGCCAATTCGCGCAACTTTGCCGGCATGCTGAACGAGGACCTCAAGGTCCGCGACTACCTGAAGGGCAAGCTCGGCCACGCATCGGTCGGCAAGGTGGTGATAGAGCGGCCGGCCAAGGACGCGCGCATCACCATTCATAGCGCCAGGCCGGGCGTGGTGATCGGCAAAAAGGGCGAGGACATCGAACTGCTCAAGGCCGACCTGAGAAAACTGCTGGGCGTGCAGATGGTGCACGTCAATATCGAGGAAATCCGCAAGCCCGAGATCGACGCGCAACTGATCGCCGATTCGATCGGCCAGCAACTCGAGAAGCGCATCATGTTCCGCCGGGCGATGAAGCGCGCCATGCAGAACGCGATGCGTCTGGGCGCCCAGGGCATCAAGATCATGAGCGCCGGGCGGTTGAACGGCATCGAAATCGCGCGCACCGAGTGGTATCGCGAAGGCCGCGTGCCGCTGCATACGCTCAGGGCCAACATCCAGTACGGATTTTCCGAGGCGAAAACCAACTACGGCGTGATCGGCATCAAGGTGTGGGTCTACAAGGGCGACACCTTGTCGAAGGAAGATCAGCCGCCGGCGCCCCCGGTACCTGCCTCCACCGACGAGCCCGTGGCGCGCATCAGAAAGCCGCCGGCACGGCCCACGCTGAACGCGGCGGAAGCCAAACCGCAGGGCGCCCCGGCCGACGCGCCAAAGGCCAAGGCGCCGGCGAGACCGCGCGCTCCGCGGAAAACCGCGGCAGCCGGCGATGCCAAGGCGCCCGGCGCCGCCAGGACAGAGGCCGGCACGAATGCCAAGCCCCAAACGACCGTCAAGCGGGTGCGCAAGGCGGCGCCCAAGGACGAGGCCGGGCAGAACGCCCTGAAGGACCAGCCGGTCGAGCAGACGCCCAGGGACGAGTCGGGCGAGCAGGCACCCAAGGACGAGTCAGGCGGGCAGAAATAGGAGCGGGTCATGTTACAGCCATCACGCATGAAGTATCGCAAGCAGCAAAAGGGCCGCAATACCGGTGTCGCGACAAGGGGAAACAAGGTTTCCTTCGGCGAGTACGGTCTGAAGGCCACGACGCGCGGCCGCATTACGGCGCGCCAGATCGAGGCGGCGCGACGGGCGATGACTCGTCACATCAAGCGCGGTGGCCGGATATTCATCCGCATTTTCCCGGACAAGCCGATATCCCAGAAGCCTGCGGAAGTCCGCATGGGCAATGGCAAGGGCAATCCCGAGTATTTCGTCGCCGAAATTCAGCCCGGCAAGGTGTTGTACGAAATGGACGGTGTTGACGAGGCGCTGGCGCGGCAGGCTTTCGCGCTCGCGGCAGCCAAGTTGCCGCTGCGCACCACCTTCGTGCATCGTCTGGTCGGCTAGGAGCACACAAATGAAACCAAGCGAACTCCGCGCCAAGGATCCGGCGCAGCTCGACAAGGAACTGAGCGACCTGCTCCGCGCGCAGTTTTCGTTGCGCATGCAGAAATCAACCCAGCAGCTCACCAACACGAGCCAGATCAGAAAAGTGCGCCGCGATATTGCGCGGGTCCGCACCCTCTCTGCCGAAAAGGCGCCCAAAAAATGACCGAGCAAAACCCTCCGGAACAAGCCATTGGAAAAGCGGCCGGGACGCAAGGCCTACCGCGCGAAACCAACACCCGCACCCTGACCGGGCGCGTCGTCAGCGACAAGATGGACAAAACCGTTACAGTGCTCGTGGAACGGCGCGTGACCCATGCGCTGTACGGGAAGATCGTCAAGCGCTCGAAAAAATACCATGCGCATGACGAAACCAACGAGTGCCACCAGGGGGACCTGGTGACGATCGAGGAATGCCGTCCGATTTCCAAAACCAAGGCGTGGAAAGTCGCGAAGCTGGTGGAGCGTTCACGGCCGATTTGATTAATACATTTGCGGTAAAGGCGCCCTTCGCGCTATACTGATTGGCTCTTTTGCCTGGCCTCTGGCCTGGCGGCACATCCCGAACGGGATCCAAAACTGTATCGCTTACGGCACTGATAAGCCCGCCTGGGGCAACTTCTCCAGGGGGCGCCGCCCGACGCGGGACAAGTTGGAGAAGAAAACATGATTCAAATGCAAAGCGTGCTGGACGTCGCCGACAATACCGGCGCGCGTTCCGTTATGTGCATCAAGGTACTCGGCGGCTCCAAGCGCCGCTACGCCAGCATCGGTGACATCATCAAGGTGAGCGTCAAGGACGCGGCGCCGCGCGGCCGGGTGAAAAAGGGCGAGATCTATCACGCGGTCGTGGTGCGTACCGCCAAGGGCGTACGCCGCGGCGACGGCTCGCTGATCCGCTTCGATTCCAATGCGGCAGTGCTGCTTTCGGCGAAGTTCGAGCCGATCGGCACGCGCATATTCGGCCCGGTGACGCGCGAGCTGCGGACCGAGCGCTTCATGAAAATCGTATCGCTCGCTCCCGAAGTTCTGTAACGGGTTTTGCCAACGGGATTGGGCCGGCAAGGAGCCGAAAATGAGAAAACTCAGAAAGGGCGACGACGTCATCGTCATCGCCGGCAAGGACAAAGGCAAGCGCGGCACGGTGCTGACTCGCGTCGATGACAGTCGCGTGCTCGTGGAAGGCGTGAACCGGGTTAAGAAACATCAGCGTCCCAACCCGATGAAGGGCCAGACGGGCGGCATCGTGGAGAAGGGCATGCCGATTCATCAATCCAACGTGGCGCTGTTCAATCCGCAGACACGCAAGGCAGACCGCGTCAAATTGAAAGTGCTGGAGGACGGCCGCCGGGTGCGGGTGTTCAAGTCAAACGGTGAAATGGTCAATCCATAATGGCGCGCGCTAAAAAAGCAGCAAGTACGACCACTGCGACAGCCGGGACAACCGCCGGGACAACAGCCGGGACAACAGCCGGGACAACAGCAGCGACGAGCGCCGGGCGGGCGCGTCTGCAGGCCTTTTATCGCGAAAAGATCATGCCGGATTTGATCGAAAAATTCGGCTACAAGAGCCCGATGCAGGTGCCGCGGATTCGCAAGATCACGCTGAACATGGGCGTCGGAGAAACGGTTCAGGACAAAAAGATACTTGACCATGCGCTCGGCGACATGACCAAGATCGCCGGCCAGAAGCCGGTGGTGACCAAGGCGAAGAAATCCATCGCCACCTACAAACTGCGAGTGGGTTATCCCGTCGGTTGCATGGTCACCCTGCGCGGCGGCCGGATGTATCAATTTCTTGACAGGCTGGTGTCCATCGCAATTCCGCGGATCCGCGATTTCCGGGGAATATCCGGGCGGGCCTTTGACGGCCGCGGGAATTACAGCATGGGGATCAAGGAACAGATCATTTTTCCCGAGATCGAGTACGACAAGGTCGATGCGCTGCGTGGCATGAACATTACCATTACCACCACCGCCAAGACAGACGACGAAGCCCGTGCGCTGCTTGCGGCCTTCAAATTTCCGTTCAAGAACTGAAGGATGCCGCCATGGCAAAGCTCGCACTGATCAACCGTGAACTGAAGCGCCGCAAAACGGTGAAGAAATTCGCCGCCCGCCGCTCCGGTCTGCTTGAAATCTCAACCGATGCCAAACGCTCCGACGAAGAGCGCGCCGAAGCACGCGCCGGATTGCAGGCGCTGCCGCGCAATGCGTCGCCCTCGCGGCTGCGCAATCGCTGCAAGCTGACCGGCCGGCCACGCGGCGTCTATCGCAAATTCGGACTGGGGCGCAACAAGCTGCGCGAGATTGCGATGCGGGGCGAGATTCCCGGCGTCACCAAGGCGAGCTGGTAAAGGAGATTCCGCATGAGCATGACCGATCCGATCGCCGATATGCTGACGCGCATCCGCAATGCGCAGATGATCGGCAAGACCAGCGTCGGCGTTCCGTCCTCGAAGCTGAAGCACGCCATCGCGCAGGTGCTCAAGGACGAAGGCTATATCGACGACTTTTCTGTCCGCGACGATGAAGGCAAGCCGGTGCTGGACATCAGTCTGAAGTACTACGCGGGCGAGCCGGTGATAGAGAAGATCGAGCGGGTGTCCCGCCCCGGGCTGCGCATCTACAAGGGGCGCGACGAACTGCCCAAGGTGATGAACGGCCTCGGCGTCGCAATCGTATCGACGTCGCGCGGTGTGATGACGGACCGCAAGGCGCGCGCGACCGGCGTTGGCGGTGAAGTGCTGTGCATAGTGGCCTGAGGAAGACAGCTCATGTCCCGTATTGGTAAAAGTCCGGTAGAAGTACCCAAGGGCGTCGAGGTCACGCTCGCGACCGATGCACTGTCCGTCAAGGGTCCGCTCGGCACGCTGACCCAGGCGCTGAACGGCACGGTCAGTGTGGCGCGAGAGGGCGATCAGCTGTTGTTCAAGCCAAACGGCAACTCCGGCCAGGCCAACGCCATGTCGGGAACCTTGCGCGCGCTGGTGGCGAACATGGTGACGGGCGTCACCAGGGGATTTGAGCGACGCCTGACCCTGGTTGGCGTCGGCTACCGCGCCCAGGCCCAGGGCGACAAGCTGAACCTGTCGCTGGGTTTTTCGCATCCCGTGGCCCACATCATGCCCAAGGGCGTGAAGGTCGAAACGCCCACCCAGACCGAGATCCTGCTCAAGGGCATGGACAAGCAACAGGTCGGACAGGTCGCCGCCGAAGTGCGCGCCTACCGCTCGCCGGAGCCTTACAAGGGCAAGGGCGTGCGTTATGGCGACGAGCGCGTGATCATCAAAGAGACCAAGAAAAAGTAGGGGCCTTAAGACATGATTGACAAAAACGCAGGACGCCTGCGCAGGGCATCGCAGACCCGCCACAAGATTCGCCAGCTGGCGACGCTGCGCCTCGCGGTGCACCGGACCAACTGCCACATCTATGCGCAGGTGTATTCGGCCGACGGCACCCAGGTTTTGGCCAGCGCTTCGACCGCGGAGAAGGAAGTGCGCGCGAATCTCGCCAATGGCGGCAATCGCGGCGCGGCGGCGGCGGTCGGCAAGCGTATTGCCGAGAAGGCGAAGCAATTGGGCATCGAAACGGTGGCGTTCGACCGCTCCGGCTACAAGTATCACGGCAGGGTCCGCGCGCTGGCGGATGCCGCGCGCGAGGCAGGACTCAAGTTCTAGAGAGGGAAATCGAGCGGGGGAGCAGGGCTCTTTCGCGATTCCCGACATCGGAAAAAGCAGACTAAAGGAACGTCATGGCAAGAATGCAGCCGAGGATGGGCAATAACGAAGACCGCCAGGACGGCCTGAAGGAGAAGATGGTTGCCGTCAATCGGGTCACCAAAGTGGTGAAAGGCGGCCGCATTCTCGGCTTCGCGGCGCTCACTGTGGTCGGCGACGGTGACGGCGGTGTCGGCATGGGCAAGGGCAAGGCCCGTGAAGTGCCGGTGGCGGTGCAGAAATCCCTGGAGGAAGCGCGCCGCAGGCTGTTTCGCGTGCGGTTGAAGAACGGAACCCTGCAGCACGCCGTGATCGGCCGTCATGGTTCGGCCAAGGTGATCATGCAGCCGGCATCGGAGGGCACCGGAATCATCGCCGGCGGCCCGATGCGCGCCGTGTTTGAAGTGATGGGCGTGTCCGACGTGCTGTGCAAGTGCATCGGCTCGACCAATCCGTACAACGTCGTCCGGGCGACTCTGGATGGCCTGAAGAAAATGAACACGCCGTTCGAGATCGCCGCAAAGCGCGGCAAGACCATCGAAGAGATTCTGGCGTAGTGCGAGGAGACGGCCATGACCGCGAAGAAACTGAAGGTAACCCTGGTGAAGAGTCCGGTCGGCCGCAAGTGGCAGCACCGGGCAACGGTGCGCGGGCTGGGACTCAAGCGCATGCATCAGACGGTCGAAATACAGGACACGCCGGAAGTGCGCGGCATGATCCATACGGTGTTTTACCTGGTACGGTGTGAGGAATAGATGGAACTGAACACGATCAAGCCTGCGGCCGGCTCGAACAAGCGGCGCCGGCGCGTCGGCCGTGGAATCGGCTCGGGCCTGGGCAAGACGGCGGGCCGTGGCCACAAGGGCCAGAGTTCGCGCTCCGGCGGTTTTCACAAGGTTGGCTTTGAAGGCGGGCAGATGCCGCTGCAGCGCCGCCTGCCCAAGCGCGGCTTCACCTCGATCACGCGTAACGACACCGCTGAGGTCCGCCTGGGCGACCTGGGCTCCCTCAAGGTAGAGAAGATCGATCTGGCTGCATTGAAGGCAGCCGGCCTGGTTCCCCCGGCGGCGAAGAAAGCCAAAGTCATCGTTGCCGGCAAGCTGGCCGGCAGAGTGAGCATTGTCGGGCTCATGACCTCCAAGGGCGCAAAGGCTGCCATCGAAGCCGCCGGCGGCTCCGTTTCCTGATTCGGGTCTGATACGTGGCGACCACAGTTCCTCCGATAGGCAAGAGCGGAAAATACGGCGACCTGAAGCGCAGGCTGCTGTTTCTGCTCGGCGCATTGGTGGTGTTCCGTATCGGCGCGCATATTCCGGTGCCGGGTATCGATCCGGTGAAACTGGCCGAATTGTTCCAGGGCCAGCAAGGCGGCATTCTGGGGTTGTTCAATATGTTCTCCGGGGGCGCCTTGTCGCGCTTCACCATTTTCGCGCTCGGCATCATGCCGTACATTTCCGCCTCGATCATCATGCAACTGATGACGACGGTGTCACCGCAACTGGAGGTCCTGCGCAAGGAAGGCGCAGCGGGTCAGCGCAAGATCACCCAGTACACGCGCTACGGCACGGTCATACTGGCGCTGTTTCAGGCGACCGGCATTTCGATCGCGCTCGAGTCCCAGCCCGGTCTGGTGATGGATCCGGGTCTGTTGTTCCGCTTCACCACGGTGACGACCCTGGTGACCGGCACCATGTTCCTGATGTGGCTGGGCGAGCAGGTGACCGAGCGAGGCCTGGGGAATGGTATCTCGATCATCATTTTCGCCGGTATTGCCGCCGGCCTGCCGAGCGCAATTGCCGGCCTGCTGGAACTGGTGCGCACCGGTGCGATGAACCCGCTTACCGCGCTGGCCATAGTTCTGGCGGTGGCCGTGGTGACCTGGGCGGTGTGCTTCGTCGAGCGCGGACAGCGCAAGATCCTGGTGAACTACGCGAAGCGGCAGATCGGCAACAAGGTCTATGGCGGCCAGGCTTCGCATCTGCCGTTCAAACTCAACATGGCAGGGGTGATCCCGCCGATTTTTGCCTCCTCCATCATCCTGTTCCCGGCCACCTTGGCGGGCTGGTTCGGTTCGGGGGACGGCTCAGTCTGGCTGCGCGACATTGCCTCAACCTTGTCGCCCGGCCAGCCCATCTACGTGATGCTGTACGCGGGCGCGATCATATTCTTCTGCTTTTTCTACACGGCGCTGCAATACAACCCGAAGGAGACCGCGGACAACCTGAAAAAATCGGGTGCGTTCGTGCCGGGAATCCGGCCCGGCGACCAGACCTCGCGCTATCTGGAAAAGATCCTGCTCCGCCTGACCCTGGCCGGCGCAATCTACGTCACGCTGGTTTGTCTGCTGCCCGAGTTCCTGATTCTGAAATGGAACGTGCCCTTCTACTTCGGCGGCACGTCCCTGCTGATCATTGTCGTGGTCACCATGGACTTCATGTCCCAGGTCCAGGCCTACGTCATGACCCATCAATACGAGAGCTTGCTCAAGAAATCCAATTTCAAGGGCAGCGGCACACCGGTGCGGTAGGCGTGGCGGCAAGGGAAAATGGCAAAAGAAGATGTGATTCAGATGCAGGGCGAGATCGTGGAAACCCTGCCCAATGCGACCTTCCGGGTGAAACTGGAGAACGGTCACATCGTACTGGGCCACATATCGGGAAAGATGCGCATGCACTACATCCGCATTCTTCCCGGCGACAAAGTGACGGTGGAACTGACGCCGTACGATTTGAGCCGTGCCCGGATCGTTTTCCGGGCGAAATAGCACGTTGGTTGCAAAAGCGACAGTAGTTCTTGAGAGGTGAAAAAAATGAAAGTGCTCACGTCCGTAAAGAAGATCTGCCGGAACTGCAAGATCGTCCGCCGCAAGCGCGTGGTCCGGGTCATCTGCAGCTCCGACCCGCGCCATAAGCAGCGTCAGGGAACCTGTCGCTAAGACTGGCAAGAACTGATTGATTACGTTATAATTTATGGTTTCGTTTTCGCGGTTCGCCGAGCCGCCGCGAAAGCGGCAAGCGCAGTAATCGAGGAGTGACAGAATGGCCCGTATCGCAGGGGTGAACATCCCCAACCATCAGCACGCCGTGATCGCCCTGCAGGCGATATACGGCATTGGCAGAAACCGTTCGCGGGCTATTTGCGCCGCGGCGAGCGTCACCGGTTCGACCAAGATGAAAGACCTGTCCGAATCGGACATGGAGCGGCTGCGCGAGCAGGTGGCGCGTTTCACGGTCGAGGGTGACCTGCGCCGCGAGGTATCGATGAACATCAAGAGGCTGATGGATCTGGGCTGCTACCGCGGCACGCGCCATCGCAAGGGACTGCCGGCGCGCGGCCAGCGCACCCGCACCAACGCCCGCACCCGCAAGGGGCCGCGCAAGGCCGCTATCAAGATGCAGTCCGCGCCGTCCAAAGGTTGACCCGGGGATAACCCCCGGCGGTTGACCCGGGGATAACCCCCGGCGGTTGACCCGGGGATAACCCCCGGCGGTTGACCCGGGGATAACCCCGGCGGGTTGAGGCCCGGGAATGACCGCCACAACGCAGCACCAGTCATAAAGGAAGTACAGACACATGGCAAAGCCGCCGACACCGCAGCAGGCCGCAATCCGGGTCCGCAAGAAGACCAAGAAAAACGTTGCCGAAGGCATCGCGCACGTTCACGCGTCTTTCAACAACACCATCATCACGATTACCGATCGCCAGGGGAATGCCTTGTCCTGGGCCACCTCGGGTGGCGCCGGTTTCAAGGGTTCGCGCAAATCGACGCCCTTTGCCGCGCAGGTGGCGGCGGAAACCGCCGGCCGGGCGGCGCAGGAGTGCGGCGTCAAGAATCTGGAAGTGCGCATCAAGGGCCCGGGGCCCGGACGCGAATCAGCAGTGCGCGCACTGAACGCGCTTGGTCTGAAGATCACCAGTATCGCCGATGTCACGCCGGTGCCGCACAACGGCTGCCGTCCGCCGAAGCGCCGGCGCATATAAGCATCCAGTCGAAACCCGGAAACCCAGAGATCTCAAAGGACCGTCATGGCCCGCAATCTAGACCCCAAATGCCGCCAGTGCCGCCGCGAAGGCGAAAAGCTTTTCCTCAAGGGTGAAAAGTGCTTTTCCGACAAGTGCGCAATCGAACGCCGCAGCTACGCGCCGGGCCAGCATGGCCAGAAGAGCGGGCAGCGCATGTCCGACTACGGCAAGCAGTTGCGCGAGAAGCAGAAGCTGCGCCGCACCTATGGAATTCTCGAACGCCAGTTCAGGAAGATCTACTTCGAAGCCGATCGAAGGAAGGGTGTCACCGGCGAAAATCTGCTGCAGATTCTGGAGTCGCGCCTCGATACGGTCTCGTACCGCATGGGGTTCGGCTCGAGCCGCACCGAAGCGCGCCAGATCGTGCGCCACAACGGCGTTCTGGTGAACGGCAAGCGGGTGAACATTCCATCCTACGAAGTGCGTCCCGGCGATACTGTCGAGATGACCGAAGCCGGTCGTTCACAGTTGCGCGTCAAGGGTGCGATCGAAGCTGCCGAGTCGCGTGGTTTTCCCGAGTGGATCGAAGTCGATGCGAAGGCGATGAAGGGCAGATTCAAAGCCCTGCCGCAGCGTTCGGAGTTATCGTCGAACATCAACGAAAGCATGGTGGTCGAGCTGTATTCGAAGTAAGGGTTCGGCGCACGGGGCCAGGCATCGGCCCGAAACATCGGCGCCGATCACCCGTTCAGCAACGAACGAATGTGGCGGCACACGCCGTCACAGCAACCGTAGTGCCAAAGACTGCATCCAAGGACGCCTAATGCAAACAAGTGGATTCCTAAAACCGCGCATCATCGATGTTCAGGCGATTGCGCCCAATCATGCCAAGGTGGTAATGGAGCCGTTCGAGCGGGGCTACGGGCACACGCTCGGCAACGCGCTGCGGCGCGTGCTGCTGTCGTCCATGCCGGGCTTTGCGGCGACGGAGGTGCAGATCTCCGGCGTGCTGCACGAGTATTCGACGATAGAGGGCGTGCAGGAGGACGTGGTCGACATCCTGCTGAATCTCAAAGGCGTGGTGCTGAAGCTGCACAGCGGCGAGGATGCGATCCTCACCCTGAAGAAAAATGGCGAGGGCCCGGTCACCGCAGGGGACATCGAGGCGACGCATGACGTGGAGATCGTCAACCCGGAGCACGTGGTGGCCCACCTGTCGCCCGGCGGCAAGCTGGAGATGCAGATCAAGATCGAAAAGGGCCGCGGCTACCTGCCGGGCAACCTGAGAATCATCTCCGAGGAGTCCAAGGGAATCGGCAGGATCATTCTCGATGCCTCCTTTTCACCGGTGCGGCGCGTTTCCTACGCTGTCGATTCGGCGCGCGTCGAACAGCGCACCGACCTGGACAAGCTGGTCATAGACATCGAAACCAACGGCGCGATCGAGCCCGAAGAGGCGATCCGTTACGCGGCGCGCATCCTGGTCGATCAACTCTCGGTATTCGCGTCGCTGGAAGGCACGACGCCGACCATCGAAGAGAAGAAGATGCCGCAGGTCGATCCGATCCTGTTGCGTCCGGTGGATGATCTGGAACTCACGGTGCGTTCGGCCAACTGCCTCAAGGCCGAGAACATCTATTACATCGGCGATCTGATCCAGCGCACCGAAACGGAGTTGCTCAAGACGCCGAACCTGGGCCGCAAGTCGCTGAATGAGATCAAGGAAGTGCTCGCTTCACGCGGTTTGACCCTGGGCATGAGGCTGGAGAACTGGCCGCCTGCCGGCCTGGAACTCGGGCGTAATTAAAAGAGAGGCATCGCATGCGTCACCGTCACGGACTCCGCAAACTCAACCGCACCACCAGCCACCGCCTGGCCATGTTCCGCAACATGACCAATTCGCTGCTGAAGCATGAGGTCATCAAGACCACCTTGCCAAAGGCGAAAGAACTGCGGCGTGTCGTCGAGCCGATGATCACCCTCGGCAAGACCGCGACCCTGGCGAACCGCCGCCTCGCATTCAACCGGTTGCGCGACCGCGACATGGTCACCAAGCTGTTCGGCGAACTGGGGCCCCGTTATGCCAGGCGCAACGGCGGCTATCTGCGCATCCTGAAATTCGGTTTTCGCAAGGGCGACCAGGCGCCGATGGCGCTGGTGGAACTGATGGATCGTCCGGAACCTGTCGAAGCGAAGGCGGAGTAAGGCAGCACGCCGAACTCAGGCAGACTTGACATAAGAAAGCCCGCGAAAGCGGGCTTTCTTATGTGCGACGGACTCGCGTCCGCGCGCGAGGCGGGGACGGCAAACGACAATGATCCTGCCCTGACTGACGCGCGTGGAGAGCGGATTCAAGAGCGAGCCAGGCGTGTTTTCCTGCAATACTTTGGGGGGTAGGGCCATCTTGACCTGCCCTGTTACTACAGGAAGGCAATCAACACATGAAACGTCTCGTGCCGATGCTGCTCTTTTTCCTCGTCACGCCCTTGGCCTGGGCGCAAATCCACAAGTGGACGGATGAGCGGGGACGCCTCCAGTACGGCGAGAAACCTCCCCCTGGGGTCAAGTCGAGTCCTGTGAAGCCGGCCGCGCCCGCGGCCAGCGCGGCGAAACCGGCTGACCCGGCGGCGCAGGAACGCGAATTCCGCCAGCGCCAGATGCAGCGCCGGGAGACCGAAGAAAGGCAGGCCGCAGATGCGAAGCTCAGCCAGGCGCGCTGCGAGTCCGCCAGAAACGGGCTGGCTTCCTCCGAACAGGCGGGGGCGATCTACCGTCGCGAGAAAGGTGAGAAGGTCTACTTTGACGATGCGCAGCGCCGCGCCCACCTGGAGAAATTGCGCGGTGATGTTGCCAGGCTGTGCCGTTAGAAAACCTTGCCGGACCGGAACACCTGTCTTCCTTCGTGACACGGGACTCGCCAGGCAGACAGGGTTTCAAATCACCCCGGCCAGCGCAGCATCCACCGCGTCTCCCAGTTTCCCCGCTGCTTCATCCAGTTCGGCCTCGCTGATGATGTAGGGCGGGGCGAGCAGCACATGGTCGCCGGCGCGTCCGTCCACGCAACCCGACGCCGGATAGCAGGCAAGGCCGCGCGCCAGGGCTGCCGCCTTGATGCGCGCGTGCAGTTTCAGCGCGTGGTCGAAGGGCAGCTTGCGACCGCGGTCGCGCACCAGCTCTATCGAATAAAACAGTCCGCGTCCGCGGATGTCGCCAGTCGGGTTCGACGAAATCGCGGTGCATGTCGATGATGACCAGCGCCGTTGTTTCGGGATAGAAGTCGAGTTCGTAAGGTTTCGCCGCCATGCTGCATCGTTTCACAATGCCTCCAATGAAATATCATTTTTGATAATGATATTATGCTCCAGCCCGTATGGGACGGGAATCTGCCTCGACATAAGTTGAACATTTGTCGATTTCCAGGGGACGCGTGGCGCATCGGGCGCCTTACACCGGACTCACTTGTCCACGGCGAACACCACGTCGCCCATGAAGCGCTCGATGCGCAGCATGCCGGCAAAGGGCTCGCATTCCTTGATGAAGCGCGCGGCGAGCGCGGTGTTGGCGTTGTAGGCGTCGATATTTGCGTGTCCTCCTTGTTGTGCGGTGATTCCGGATTGATGGATCAGGTCCATGCCTCAGACACCGGTTGCAAGTATCACCCGGTAATCGTTGACGTTGGTGCGCGTCGGGCCGGTGACGACCAGGTCGCCGAGCCCGGAGAAAAAATGCCAGGCATCGTTGTTCGCTGCCAGCGCCCGCGGATTCAGGCCGATGCGCGCGGCGCGCTCGAGTGAATCCGGGGTGAGCACCGCACCCGCGTTGTCCTGCGTGCCGTCGATGCCATCGGTATCGCCGGCCAGCGCCCATACGCCGCGCTCTCCTGCCAGATCGATTCCGAGCGACAGCAGGAATTCGGCGCAGCGCCCGCCCCGGCCATTGCCGCGGACGGTGACGGTGCACTCGCCGCCCGATATCAACGCCAGCGGCGGCCCCATCGGCTCGGCGTGGCCGACCACCTGGCGGGTGAGCGCGCCATAGACCCGCGCCACTTCGCGCGCTTCGCCGGTGACGCTGTCGCCCAGCACGATCGCGGGGATGTCGTGCCGGGCGAAAAAAGACGATGCCGCCTGAAGCGACGCCTGGGCCGTGGCGATGATCCGATGCTCGACGCGGTTGAACAGTTTGTCGCCGGGCTTGGGCGTTTCGCCCCGCGCCCAGGCGCGTATGCCGGCCGCCAGGTGGTCCAGCACCGCGGCAGGCGCTTGCACCTGGTAGCGCTCGAGAATGTCGAGCGCGTCCTGGCAAGTCGTGGGATCGGGCGCACACGGTCCGGAGGCGATATGGGTGGGGTCATCGCCGGTGACATCCGAGATCAGCAGCGCCACCACCTTCGCCTTGCACGCCGCCGCCAGGCGTCCGCCGAGGATGGCGGACAGGTGCTTGCGCACGGTGTTCATCTCCTGGATCGGCGCGCCGCACAGCAGCAGTGCGCGTGTGGTTGCCCTCAGGTCTTCCATGGTCACGCCATCGGCGGGCAGGGACAGCAGCGCCGATCCACCCCCTGACACAAGCACCAGCAGCAGGTCGTCGGGCCCGAGGCTTTTCGCCAGCCGCAGGATTTCCCTCGCCGCTTTCTCGCCGGCTTCGTCCGGAACCGGATGGCCCGCTTCGATCACCTTGATGCGATTGGTGAGCAGGCCGTGGCGGTAGCGCGTGATCACCAGGCCCTGGAGCGGCGCGGCGGCGGGCCAGTGCCGCTCTACTGCCAGCGCCATCGAAGCCGCTGCCTTGCCGGCACCGACCACCAGCGTGCGGCCCTTCGGCGGCGGCGGCAGATGCGCCGGCAACACCTTCATCGGATCGGCCGCGGCGATCGCGGCATGAAACGAATCGACGAGGAGCTCGCGCGGCTGCATTGGTGAACGTTACCCGTTTTTCGGGTCGCACGAGCAACTCGAGCAGCACCGAGCGTTGTTTCTTGCGGTTTGCTCAGTATCCTGGACGGCGACGGTGATGTCGCCACCGCGACTACTCGAAGTTCCTCGGATGTGATTTTATAAATGACGCCATAGAGGCTCCTGCGCAGGGAAAGACGACGCCGGGTACGCGAAATATCACGCCGAGCAAAGGATTTAATTTGGTGGCGGTCATAGGATTGCAAGGCCTGCGATCGGGAGTACCAGTAGTAGGACTTCGGCGTGGATCTGGCCAATTCCGTTCATGTCCTCAATGCCACGACCATCGATCTGTATTTGTTGATGTTCCCGTGGGCGCCATTTCGCTCCGCCAATGCAGCCGTGAAGCTCCACACGAACTTGAGCGTTGATCCGCTTCCCTAATCCACGTCATTCCGCGGCCCTCGGGCGGCCCGGAGCGAGGAATTCTTGTGCGGGTCCGCCAACTCCCTACGATAGCGACAACCGCATAATACTTCGCTAACCGCGCACGCGAAATGCCCCGGCAATGTGCCATGCCGCTCCCTGCTTGCCCCCCCCAATCCCTATTTGGTACTCTTACCAAACCAGTCCTCTCCTCCAATCATGCCGCCACGCCCCCCCCAGACCCCCGACGTCCGCCGGCGTATCCTCGACGCCGCGCTGGGCCTGCTGCATGAAGCCGGCGTGGGCGCGCTGACGCAGCCGCGCATTGCCAGGGCCGCGGACGTGCGCCAGAGCCATCTCACCTATTACTTTCCGACCCGGATCGATTTGTTGAAGGCGGTGGTGCAGCATTCGATGGCCGAGTCGATGCGCTCGCTCGCCGCATTTGCCGACCGGGGTTCCGGCGCAAGCCGCGACAGGCTGGTGCGGGCGATGGGCGAGGGGGTGACGGACAGCGGCCGCGCGCGCCTGCTGCTCGGGCTGATCGTCGCCTCCGACGAAGACAGGACCATCAAGATCTGGTTGCGCGAGTTCATCGGCGAGCTGCGCTCGAGTCTCGCGCTGCTGCCGGAGGCAGCGGGAATGGACGCCACGCAAATCGCGCTGCTGCATGGGCTCCTGGTGGGAACGGCGGTACTCAATGTCGCCCGCGACGACGAAGCTTCGCGGCGTGAGTCGCGCAAACTGGTGCGCTCGATTGTTGCGCTGGTATCGGGCGAAGCGGCGGCGAAGTCCGGTGCGGGTCGGCGCAAGTCACGGGGCTTGCCGGCGGCTGCAAGGAGATCATGAGCACGCGCAAGGCATTCAGGCTCGCGGCTTTTGCCGCAGGAGGGGTCGCGCTTTTTCTTGGCGGCTGCGCAGAGAAGACCGTCGATACGTATCAGGGTTACGCCGAGGGCGAGTTCGTCATGGTCGCGGCCGGCAACGCCGGGCGGCTGGAAAAGCGCTGGGTGCGGCGCGGCCAGCAGGTCGAAGCCGATGCGCCGCTGTTTGCGCTGGAACAGCAGAACGAGCGGGCGGGGCGCCGGGAAGCCGGGGAGCGGCTGAAGAACTCGGAAGCCCGGGTGAAGAATGCCGAGGCGCGGCTCGCGAACATCACGGGCGGACGTCGCGCGCCCGAGATCGAGGCGATTCGCGCGCAGGAAACGCAGGCGAAGGCGGCGCGCGATCTTTCCAGCCAGCAGTTGAAGCAGCAGGAGCGCCTGTTCGCGTCGGGTTTCATCGCCCAGGCAAGGCTGGACGAAGCGCGCACGGCCTACGCGCGCGATATCGCGCGGGTCGAGGAAACCGAAGCGCAGTTGCGCAACGCCCGTCTGGCGATCGGCCGCGACAGGGAGATCGCGGCCGGACGCGCGGAAGTCGAGGCGGCGCGCGCTGACGTGGAGACGGCCCGCGCCGTGCTTGAGCAAAGCGACTGGCGCCTCTCGCAACGCGCGGTCAATTCGCCGGCCAGGGCGCTGGTGCACGACACGTTCTACTCCGAAGGCGAATGGGTTCCGGCGGGCGCGCCGGTCGCGAGCCTGTTGCCACCTGGCAATATCAAGCTGCGCTTCTTCGTGCCCGAGCCGATGGTAGGCGGCTTGCGCGCCGGCCAGGCGGTGAGCGCGAGCTGCGACGGCTGCGCCAATCCCATTGCGGCGAAGATCAGCTACATCGCGCGAACGCCCGAGTACACCCCGCCCGTTATCTACAGCCGAGATTCGCGCGCGAAGCTGGTGTTCCTGATCGAGGCGGTGCCTGAGCCGGCTATTGCGGCACGGCTGAACCCGGGGCAACCGGTGGACGTGAGATTAATTCCCTGAGGTGACGATGAGCGGCGAATTGGTCATCGACGTGCACGGGCTGAACAAGTATTTCGGCGCGAAGCACGTCGTGCGCGACCTGTCGTTGCAGGTGCGCCGCGGCGAGATCTTCGGTTTTCTTGGACCCAATGGCAGCGGCAAGACCACCTCGATCCGGCTGTTGTGCGGGTTGCTCAAATCCGATTCCGGCAGCGGCACCTGCCTTGGCTACGACGTGATCCGGGAGTCACCCGCGATCAAGCGGGAAGTCGGCTACATGACCCAGCGCTTTTCGCTGTGGGAGGATCTTTCCATCCGCGAGAACCTCGAATTCATCGCCCGCATGTACGGCATGAAATCCATGAAGGAGGCCGTCGCCGGGGCGATCGAACGACTCGGATTGGAGACGCGTCAGAACCAGCTCGCCGGCGCTCTTTCCGGAGGCTGGAAGCAGCGCCTCGCGCTCGCCGCCTGCATGCTGCACCAGCCCAAGCTGCTGCTGCTGGATGAGCCCACTGCGGGTGTCGATCCAAAGGCGCGGCGCGATTTCTGGGAGGAGATCCATGCGCTCGCCGCGAACGGCATCACCGTCCTTGTCTCCACCCATTACATGGATGAGGCCGAGCGTTGCCACCGGCTCGCCTACATCGCCTACGGCCGGCTGCTGGTATCGGGCACGGTCGAGGAAGTCGTCGCCTCCCAGGCGCTGACCGGATTCGTGGTCACCGGTCCCGACCTCGCCGGCCTGGCGCGGGCCTTGCGCGGGGCGAGCGGGGTGGACCAGGTCACGCCTTTCGGCAACACGCTGCACGTCACCGGGCGCGATGCCGCGGCGCTGGCGGCCACCGTGGCGAAGCTGCAGAGCGAGGGCGCGCATCGCTGGGCACCGATGCGTCCGGGACTGGAGGATGTTTTCATCGGACTCATGGGCGGGCTGGAGGACGATGTCACGCCTTGAGCGCGTGAATCCCCCGCTGTGAATCCCCCGCTGTGAATCCCCCGCTGTGAATCCCCCGCTGTGAATCCCCCAGGGCCTGCCGCATGAACGCGCCGCTCTCCTGGTCGCGCTGGATGGGCATCATCATCAAGGAGTTCATCCAGTTGAAGCGCGACCGGCTGACCTTCGGCATGACCATCGGCATTCCCATCGTGCAGCTGGTGCTGTTCGGTTTCGCCATCAATGCCGATCCAAAGCATCTGCCGACCGCCGTGCTCGTCGCCGACAGCAGCCCCTACAGCCGCAGCCTCGTCCGCGGGCTGGCCAACAGCGGCTATTTCCGCATTGAACGGGAAGTGCAATCGGAGGCCGAGATCGAGACGTTGCTGGCGCACGGCACGGTGCAGTTCGTGATCACGGTGCCGGAGAATTTCGGACGCAAACTGGTGCGCGGGGAACGGCCGGCGCTGCTGGTCGAGGCCGATGCAACCGATCCCAGCGCCACCGGCAACGCGCTCGCAGCGCTTGCCGGCGTGGCGCGGACGGCGATGGCGCGCGACCTGCAGGGCAGCCTGCAGCGCCTTGCGCCGCAGCCCGACCCGGTGGAAATCCGGGTGCACCGGCGTTACAACCCGGAGGGCGTGACCCAGCACAACATCGTGCCCGGTCTGCTCGGGGTCATACTCACCATGACCCTGGTGCTGATGACCGGTCTCGCCATGACGCGCGAGCGCGAGCGCGGCACGTTCGAGAACCTGCTGTCCACCCCGGCGCTGCCGATCGAGGTCATGACCGGCAAGATCGTGCCCTACATCCTGATCGGCCTGATCCAGGTAACGCTGGTGTTCCTCGCAGGGCGGTGGTTGTTCGAGGTGCCGATGCAAGGCAGTCTCGCGGCGCTGTACTGCGTGGTGCTGATTTTCATTGCCGCCAACCTGTCGCTGGGAGTGACCTTTTCCACGATCGCGCGCAACCAGCTCCAGGCGATGCAGATGATGGTGTTTTTCTTCCTGCCCTCGGTACTGCTGTCGGGTTTCATGTTCCCGTTCCGCGGCATGCCCGAGTGGGCGCAGTGGATCGGGTCGGTGTTGCCGCTTACGCATTTCCTGCATTTGGTGCGCGGCATCATGCTCAAGGGAAATTCGCTGTACCAGCTGTGGCCGGAAATCTGGCCCATCCTCGCCTTCATGCTGGCGGTAATCGGGGTGGGGCTGGGCCTGTACCGCAAGACCCTCGATTAAAAGTCCCGCGTGGCCCGGATCAGGACGGCGGGACGCCGGCCTATTGGCCCATCATCCGCATCACCGTCCTGAAGATCGGGCTGCCTGCGGTGGCGAGCTGGTTCACCACGGAAAAGTGATTGTCTCCGGGGCAGGAAATGTCGCCCTTGTGGACCTTCTTCCAGCTCTTCATGATCAGCCGCTTTTGCATGTGGAAGCCTTCGTTCTCCGCCGTCCCGACCGCGGTGTAGAAGGGCGCGTCGGTCGCGGGCGGCATGAAGGCCGGGCTCGCCTTGATCGCGGTCTTTTCGTCCAGGCGCACATCGACGTTGATGGTCTTGAACCTGACCATGTCGCGCAGGTCGTGGATGCCGCTGATCGACAATCCGCCCTGCACCACCTTCTGCGGCAGATCCGGTGAATAGACGGGGAACAGCGCGGCCAGCATCATTGCGGTGAGATGCCCGCCGGCCGAATGGCCCACCACGTGCAGCCGGTTGGCCGGCGCCCCGAAGTTGCCGCCGTTGCGGTACAGCCAGGCCGAGGCCTGCACCATCTGCATCACGATGTCCGGCACCGCGACGCTCGGGCAGAGCGCGTAATTGGGCACCGCCACGGTGATGCCGGCCTTGACCAGGGCCGGCGCGACGAACGAAAAATCCTTCTTGTCCAGACCGCGCCAGTAGCCGCCGTGGATGAACATCAGCAGGCCGCGGCTCGCGCCTTCGGCGCGAAAAATATCCACGGTCTCGGCCGCGGTTTCTCCATAGGGGATGTCCAGGTAGCAATCGAGCGTGGCCCGCGCCCGCGCGGATTGCCTGCCCCAGGTATCGAAATACTCCTGGAAATCGCTGACCAGGACGCGCGGGTTGTAGAGCAGGTCATAGTCGAGCTTGCCGGGTTTCATGTTGCTCCCTTGATGAGGGTTGGCGGGTTCTTGTTCAGTCCGGAATGACGGCCGTGGCTTCGATCTCGACTTTGGCGAAGTCTTCCATCAGCGCCACCACCTGTACCGCGGCCATGGCCGGGTAATGCCGGCCGATGATGTCGCGGTAGGCGGCGCCCAGTTCGCGGCCCGCGGCGAGGTACTCGCGCTTGTCGGTGACGTACCAGGTCATGCGGGTGATGTGCTCGGGCTTCGCGCCGGCTTCGGCCAGCACCGCGACGATGTTCTTCAGCGCCTGGCGGGCCTGGCCGGCAAATGACGTATCGGCAACGGGTTTGCAGTTCTCGTCCCAGGCGGTCTGGCCGGCGACGTACACCTGGCGTCCGCTGGCGGCGATTCCGTTCGAGTAGCCGCGTGGCTGGGCCCAGCCGGCCGGTTGCAGAATCTTCAGGGTCATGGCGTGCTTTCGTGTTTTGGGGCACGCCGATTATCGCGCAGGCGATTGTTTGATGCAGGCGTGGTCGCGCATCGGGGCGCGCGACCTTCATCCTGGCGAGCGACAGGGTGTCCGGCATCGGCTGTCACTCGAGCAGGAACGCGCGCACCGCCTGGGAGAACGCCTCCGGCTGTTCCATCTCGGGCATGTGCCCGGCCCGATCGATCGTCACAAGCCGCGCCCCCTTGATTGCGCGCCGGTAGATTTCGGCGCTGGCGAGCGGGGTGATTGCATCCTCGCTGCCCCATACGAGCAGCGTCGGTGTGCAAATGCCCGGCAGTAGATGGGGCAGGGTGAGGCTGTGCATGTACGGCTTCCAGGCGATGCGGCAGGTCATCTCGCGATGCTGCTCGACCAGCTCGGTTTCGTCGGGCGTCATCTCCTTGCCGAAGAAGCGTGCGAACTCGGCGGACTGATCGGGTCGATGAAAGGCTTTGCGGTGGCCCGCGTTGCCCGAGGCGAGGAAATAATCGAAAATCTCCCCGACCTGCGGCTTCACGCCCATAGCGCCGACCAGGACCAGTTTTTTCACGAACTGTGGCGCGACGGTGGCGATTTCCGCGGCAGCCCATCCACCCAGCGAGAAGCCGATAAGGTTCACCGGGGTCGGGATCGCCAGATCGCGGGCGAGCCAGGTCACCCATGCCGCGAGATCATGCACCCCCATGATCCAGTCGGGGCGGGTCGATCCGCCGTAGCCGGGCAGGCAAGGGACGATCACCCGAAACGAGCCGGCAAGCCGCTGATAAGCGTCGATCCATCCCGCAACGCCGAATTCGCCGTGGAGAATCAGCAGGGGCGGTCCGCTGCCGCCCTGGCGTAGCTGGACTTTGATGCCCGCCGCATCGACCCGCTGTTCGGTATGGCCCTCGGTTTGGTTAATCACTTCGGCCATGGCGTTACCTCCTTGCCGGTGACGAGCGCGGAGGCGTGCTCGCGCAGCGCCGGGATCACTTCACTGCCCAGCAACTCGATGCCGCGCAGGGTCGCGTCGTGGGGCTTCTTGCCTTCGCGTGCCCAGAATACGAGGTAACCGGGGTCGGCTCGATCGATGATGTGCTTGAACTTCTGGATGATCGTCGCGGGACTCCCGGTGACGATCAGCCCGGCCCGATTGGCGCCTTCGTAGGTGCCCTGGGAGGCGCGCCGCTGCATGACCATCGGACCGGTGCGCGCCGCGCGGGTCATGTAGCCCGGCGGGGAGGCCCATTCGGGATGGGCGCCGCCGCCGGTTGCGCCGGCCGATCCGGTCGACTGTGTCAACGAAGCGCTCGTGGCCGATACGCCGGCGCGTCCGATGCCGGAACTGATGCCGTAGTGGTGCCGCCCCATCTCGAATGCCTCTTCGTCGCTGTCCATCACGCAGGTGTGCAGCAGATAGCCGAGGTGCTCCGCGCCCGGCGTCCAGCCGTCGGCTCTCGCCACCTCGTGATAAATGGTGCGGCACTCCGCGGTCGCGTCGAGCGCGCTGCCGAGGACCAGGTAGGTGATGCGTTGCTTGGCCGCCCAGCGGACCGTTTCGGGGCTCAGGATTCCGGCGGCCCAAAGCGGCGGATGGGGCTTTTGCAGCGGCAACTGCCACGGGTTGACCACCCGCAGGTGATAGTGCTTGCCTTCCCAGCGGAACGGGCCGGGCTCGGTCCAGGCTTTCTTGATCAGCAGGAAGGCTTCCTCGAAGCGCTCGCGGTTGTAAGCCGGGTTGGTGTTGGTCGAGAGTTGCTCGACGCCGCCGCCGCGCACGAATCCCGAGATGATGCGACCGCCGGAGATCAGATCGAGCATGGCGATTTCCTCGGCGACCCGCACCGGGTTGTCGTGGATCGGAATCGGATTGCCGACCAGCGCGATGGTGCCCTTGATGCGCTGGGTGAGCACCGCGGCCGAAATGTTCACGCTTTCCTGCATCGACAGCACCGTGTTGTGGTGCTCGTTGCAGACCGCGCCGTCGAACCCCATCTCGGAGGCGTACTCATGCTCGCGCAGGAACATCTGCCACAGATCGCGGGCCGTTTCCCGATCGAACAGCGTATTGGGAAAGAGCAGGTTCGTATAACCGTACTGTTCAGCCGCCTCCTGCGGATAGGCGTTGTAGCCCATCTCCGAAAAATAGAAGAATTGCCGTTTCATCATTGACTCCTGTTCGAGCCGGGCATTTGCTTGTCCCAAACCGCACGGGGGCCCGAGCGTGTCTTCGACGGCTAGAGGACCTTCGGCGTGAGGTGCTGGGGTTTCTGGCTATAAGTTGATGCTTTAACCCCAAAAGTCTATCATTTCGCTACCGTTTGCATAGTTTCGAGGATGCCATGCCAGGTCTGTTGATTAAAGATTTCCCGCCGGAATTGCACCGCAGGCTTAAAAAAGAAGCCGCGCGCTACCATCGCTCCATGACGCGGCAAGCCCTGGCGTTGCTGGAACAGGCATTGGCCTCTCCTGCAAGGGATGCCGCCGACCTGCTTCCCCATCCGCTTAAACCGGCAAAGCCGGTCACACGCGGCGATGTTGTCGCCGTCATTCGCAAGAGCCGTGATTCGGAAAAGGCAATCCTGTCGAGATGATAGTCGTTGACGCCAATATCCTGATCTGCTCTTTGATCAAATGCGAGCAATCACCGCTTATCGAGAAGCTGCGCGGGAAAGATGCCGATTGGCGCACCACGGCGCTGTGCCTGCATGAAACACTGAACGCGCTGGCAACCTATCAGCGGCGTGAAGTGCTGACGCTCGCGCAGTGCCGGGTCTTGCTGGGCCATGCCGAGCGCTTCATCAAAGTTGCGCAATGCGAAGTGGAGATGGATACCGCGATTGGCGTGGCGGCCGAATACGCGATTACCGGCTACGATGCGCAATACGTTACGCTGGCGCAAAGCCTGAATGCCCCGTTGATTACGGAAGACCGTAAGCTTCGAAAGGCAGTACCCGGAATCGCAATTTCCATGCAGGAATTTCTCGCCCGGTGATATCGCGTGTGGGGATGCTTGCAAATGACACTGCAAATGTTTGGAGGATGTCCCGCGCGTAGTTGAAGGTTGAGTTGGTGGTTGAAGCAGTCGAGGGCCCAGAATGCGGGTTCTCAACATCCTCAACCTGAACCGAAGAAAGCTCAACCACCATGAACAGGTCCACTCGCAAGGGGCAATTCCTGAAGGCGCAAGTCGTTAGTAAGAATACGGCAGCTCTGGAAGGGCTGCCATTGCTGATGGCGAACCCGCAAGTGGCCTCGCCGCTGTTGTCGATGATCTTCACGGGAGGGTGCATGGCTAAATCGGTCGCCCTGGTCGAAGCACTGAAGCGGGAATTGCGCGCGCGCAAGATCACCTACGCTGCCGTGGCGCGCCATCTGGGCCTCAGCGAGGTCAGCGTGAAGCGCATGTTCTCGCGCCATGAACTCAGCCTGGCCCGCATCGACGGCATCTGCGAACTGGCCGGACTTGAGTTCTCCGACGTCGCGCGCTCCCTGGCGCCGCAGGGTGCGGTGCTATCGCAGCTGACTCAGCAGCAGGAGAAAGAGTTCGTCGCCGATCAGCGGCTGATGCTGGTGGCGCTGTCAGCGCTCAACAACTGGAGCTTCGAGCAGATCGTGCGCGGCTACGATCTGAGCGAAGCCGAATGCGTGAAACTGCTGATGCGGCTGGACCGGCTGAAGTTCATCGAATTGCTGCCGCACAACCGCGTGCGCCTGCTGGTGAACCGCGCCTTCACCTGGATTCCGGGCGGGCCGATCCAGGAATTTTTCAAGTCCCAGGCGCAGCTCGATTTCTTCCAGGCCAATTTCGATCGGGAAGGCGAACTGATGCTGCTCGCCAACGGGGCGCTCAGCCCCCGTTCCATCGCCACCCTGCTGGCACGGCTGAAGCAGCTCGCCGGCGATTTTGCCGAGATGCGCATCGACGACGCGCACCTTCCGGGCGGCGAGCGCCGTCCCATCACGCTGCTGCTCGCCACGCGCCCGTGGGAACCGCGGGTGTTGAGCCGCTTTCGACGCAAGCCGGCAAAGGCGGTCAAGCCGGAGAGGGCGGCGCCCGGCGGACGATCCCGCGCCATTGCTTGAATCGGGCGGCGGTGTTGGGCATCATCGGGCAGTCGAGCGGAATGTTCGTCCGGCGCCGCCTGCATCGACGAACAACCGGGGTACCCGACTTGCGATTCCTCCTCCCGCTTCAGCCAGTCGTCGGCGCCTTGCTGTGGATGATGGGCGCGGTCGTTTCCTTCACCGTCATGGCGGTGGGCGGGCGCGAGCTGTCGCACCAACTGAGCACGTTCCAGATACTGTTTTTCCGCAGCCTGATCGCGCTGAGTTTCATATCGCTGCTCATGTTCCAGGAGGGCTGGGACCAGGTGAGGACCAGGCGCGCCGGCGTTCACTTCCTGCGCAATTTCTCGCATTTCTGCGGCCAGTTCGGCTGGTTCTTCGCCATCGCGTACATTCCGCTCGCGGAAGTGTTCGCCATCGAATTCACTCTGCCAATATGGACGGTGCTGTTCGCGACCGTCCTGCTCGGCGAGAAGTTGACGCCGGCGCGCGCCGCGGCGGTGGTCCTTGGCATCATCGGCGTGCTGCTGATTCTCAGGCCCGGGATGTCGATCATCCACCCCGCGGCAGTGGTCATCGTGTTCAGCACGGGCGCGTATTCGCTGTCCTACATTTTCACCAAGAAGCTGGTTCCCAGCGAGTCGCCGCTGTGCATCCTGTTTTACATGACCGCGATGCAGTTCTGCTTCGCCACCGGACCGGCCATCGCGAAGTGGGTGACGCCCTCCGCGCCGATGTGGCCCTGGCTTGCGCTGGTCGGCGTCACGGCGCTGACCTCGCACTACTGCCTGGCGCGCGCCATGCGCCTTGCCGACGCGATGGTGGTGGCGCCCATGGATCTGTTGCGCCTGCCGCTGGTCGCCATCGTCGCCTATCTGCTCTACGACGAACAGGTCGATTGGATCGTGTTTTCCGGCGCGGCGCTGATGGTGGCCGGCAATTATCTGAACGTGCGCGCGGAGCAGCGGCGCGCCGCGTGAGCCCGGGCTGTCCACACCAACCCGTGCTACCTGTTACGATCGACTCGAGACACCTCCGGAGGAAACAGACATGAAGATGACTCCCCTGCATCACATTCCCATGCGGCCCGAATTCAACAGTCCGTTCTCGGCCGGCTACCTGATCGAAGGCGGGAGGCTGCTGTTCTTCTCCGGATGCGGCCCGGTTCCGACCTATCACAGACACCCGCACGACCCGATCGACGAGGCGCAATGGTTCGCCGGGGATTTCCGCGACCAGTGCGAGCGCACTTTCGCGAACATCCGGCTCATCCTCAAGGCGGCCGGGGGTGATTGGCCGAACATGCTGAAGCTCAACATCTACCTCACGGACATGAGCCAGCAGAACATTCTCAACGAGATCTCGGCGCGAACCTTCGATCCGCGCAATCCGCCGGCGCGCACCCTCGTTGCCGTGCCTGAACTCGCGCACCCGAACATGATGCTGGAGATCGAAGGGATCGCCGCGGTTCCGCTCCCGGCTGCGCGGCGGGCCTCCCGGAAGAAGACCGTGGTCAAAAAGGCGAAGGCCGGGAAAAAGCTGGCGGCACGAAGCGCGTCGCGGGCGCTGCGATCGCCCTAGAATATATGGATTAAACGTATACCAACTGCCCGCTGGCATCCGCCAGCCGGGCAGCAAGCCGGATAAAACCCTGAAAATTTCGATCGCGGAACGATCCATCCGTCCGGTCCGGCAGCCCAGCGCCGCCGGCCGCTCGCGCGTCCCGACCGGATTCGGCATACCCGGGCCGATCTCTTCGCAGGACGGAACTCATGCTAGCCTTCCGGGACAGGATAACCTCGGGATTGTACGGTAGCTGCGGCCCCCGTGTGCCGCCCGCGCTTTCGATACGGCGTGCATGCGGGTGCGGCTTACTTAAGGAGGATGCAATGACAACCGGACGTTTCGCGCGGCAGACAGTGAAAATCCTGATGGCGGTGGCAATGACGGTCTGCGCCGGCATCTCGCCTGCGCAGGGGCAGGCGCAGGCCGTTTCCCCGGCCGAGGGTTTTCCCTCGAAGCCGGTTCGACTCATCGTTCCCGTTCCGGCCGGCGGCCTGCAGGACGCGCTGGCGCGCGCGGTGGCGCAGGGGGTGGCCAGGATCTGGGGCCAGTCGATCGTCGTCGAGAATCGCGCGGGCGCCAGCGGCATCATCGCCGCCGAGTTGGTGGCCAAGTCCGCGCCCGACGGCTATACGCTGCTGATGACGGACAACGTCACCTTGATGACCAACCAGTTTCTGCGCAGCAACCTGCCCTACGATCTGGCGCGCGATTTTGCCCCTGTCATCGCCCTGACGCAGACCTCCAATATCCTGGTGGCCCGGCCCGATTTTCCGCCCAGGACGCTGCCGGAACTGGTCGCGCTGGCCCGCGCCAGGCCCGCCGAGCTCACCTATGGCAGCTTCGGCCTGGGCAGTTCGCCGCATGTCGATACCGAAGCTTTCAGCGCCCTGGCCGGCATCAAGCTCACCCATGTGCCGTACAAGGGCGGGGTCGCCATACTGCAGGGCCTGATGAGCGGCCAGCTGTCGTTTTCGCTGATGGGCATGACCGCCGCCATCCCGCTCATCAAGCAGGACCGGATCAGGCCGATCGCCTACGGCGGCCTGCGGCGTTCGCCGGTTTTTCCCGACGTGCCGACCTTGTCGGAATCCGGTTACAGGGGATTCGAATCGAGCGCCTGGTTCGGCTGGCTGGCGCCCGCGGCGACGCCGGCGGCGATCATCGAGCGGATCGCCGCCGACGCGGGCCGCGTCATCAGCACCGCGGAGTTTCGCGACAAGTACGCGCTGGCCACCGGTCATGAAGTGTTGAATCTGCCGCCTGCCGCGACTGCGGAACTGCTCCGCGCCGACCGGGAAAAATATGCGGCACGGTTGAAGGCGCTCAATTTCAAGCTCGAATAAAAAAGCCGCCCGAAGGCGGCTTTGCGAATAGCAAGGGGACTCAGAACGCTTCGCGCCACAGGTCGAGCGCCTGCTGCACCGGCCGGTCGGAGAAGCTGAACATCACCGACTCCTCATCGGCCTCGAACCGGTAGGGCATCCACGACGGGCAGACAAATACGTCCTTCGGTCCGAAGCTAAGTGTTTCACCGTTGACAATGCAGCGGCCCCTGCCTTCGACCACCGCATACACGGTGGAATCGGTGGAGCGATAGTCCCTGCCCTGGTAGCCTTTGGGCAACAGCTGCATGAACTGGCCCATGGTCGGCATGGCCCAGCCGCCGCTGACCGGGTTGGTGTACTGCAGCTTGTGGCCCCAGCAGGGATGCGGATCATGGCCGCGTTGCAGGGTCTCCAGCGCCCCCCGGGTGCGCTCGTAGGGATACCAGAACAGTGGCGAGGTTTTCGTCTTCGCCTGGTATTCCACCGGCTTCATGGTGTTGCCGAACTGCGCCAGGTTGTCGCCCGCGGAGCGGTCGGTGTGCTGTGTCTGCGCCGGGCCTTTTTCCATGAACTGCGCGTCCAGCAGCGCCACCAGGCCGATGTCCAGGCCGTCCATCCACACCATGGTCTCGGCGGAGGGATTGCCATGGTCGTGAAAGCACCAGGAGGGCGTGATGACGAAATCGCCGACATTCATGGTCACCTTTTCACCGTCCACCGCGGTGTAGGCGCCGCTGCCGTGCAGGATGAAGCGCAGCGCCGATTGCGTGTGGCGGTGCGCCGGCGCGACTTCACCCGGCAGGATGGCCTGCAGGCCGGCGTACAGGCCGTGGGTGATGAGCGACTTGCCGCGCATGCCGGGATTTTCCAGTATCAGCACGCGCCGTTCGGCTTCCTGGGCGCTGATGAGGGTACAGGCCTCCTGGATCCAGGGCCACATGGTGTGCCACTGCCACAGGTAGGGTTTGAGCGGCGTATTGGGTGTCGGGGTGACCAGACCATGCAGCACTTCCCACAGCGGCGTGGCGTTGCCCTTGTCGATCTTGTCGTAAAAGGTCTTGCGGTCGGACTGTGGCTTGAGGACTGCGGACATGATGCCTCCTGAAGGGCTGAGGGGACTGGGGACTCGCTGACGGCTGAAACGCAGGGCCAGGACGAATCGACCGTAAAATGCCTGATTTTCCGCCTTTGCGGGGGGGGCCGCAACTGGCGCCACCACTGGCGCCGGCGTTTGGCGGCACGGACGTTCAACCAGGCGGCGAGGCGATGTCCGCTACGAAATCGGAAAAGCAGCGCAGGATAAAACAAAGGTATCCTGTCGCCACGCGCCATGCGTGTGTTACAGGCGCTGTGCGCACGATCGTTGAAAATCTTGTACCGTATCAACACTTGACGACTGCCCTTTTTCTGTCCAGACCGTTCGAGCCATCTGTCCCTTCCTGTTTGTGAAACCCGATATATTGTCACGACCAAAGGGACCGCCTCCTGCTTTCGAGGCGGCCGGCTGTGCTGAGCGGCGGCGCCTACTTCCTGCTTCATGCCATGTGCAATTCTGACCAGAGGAGACCACACCGTGCTTAACTTTATCGACGCCGATTCGCATGTCTACGAGGTCGAGGAGACCTGGAACCATCTGCCGAAGAAATTTCAGCACCGCCGTCCCATTCCGATCACCATCCCGCCGGAGAAGGCGCCCTACATGGGGGTGGACAATTCCTTCTGGCTGGTCGACGGAAAGGCGATTCAGTGGACCTGGGGATCGGGAACCGTGCAGATCGGCTGCCCGCTCACCTCCATTCATGCGCTGCGCAAGGCGTACGGCGTGGGGCACCAGTCGCTCATGGACGTACCGATGCGGCTGAAGGCGATGGACGGCGCCGGCATCGACGTACAGGTGATTTACCCGACCATATTTCTTGCGCCGCTGACCGCGGACGATGAATTCGAGTCGGCGCTGCAGATCAGCTATAACCACTGGATTCAGGAGCGGTGCGCGGAGTCCAAGCGCCTGCGCTGGGCTGCGATGCTTCCCCTGCGAACCCCGGATGCGGCGGTCAAGGAAATAGAGCGGGTGAAAAAGGCCGGGGCGAGCAGCGTGGTCACCTTCGGCACGGTCGGCTCCAAGATGCTGCACGCTCCCGAGTTCGAGAATGTATGGGCGGCGGCGGCGGCCAACGATCTGCCGGTGGCGGTACACGTGGGCTGGAGCGATCCGGGCACCCGGTTCATGTGCGACGAGCACGCGAGCTCGCTCAACATCTCGTTCACCCTGCCCTTGCTGTTCGGATTTTTCAGCTTCACCGGCGGCGGCATTCTTGACCGGCATCCGAAACTTCGCGCAATCTTTCTCGAGGGTGGCTCGGGCTGGCTCCCCTGGTTCTACGAGCGCATCGACCACTACTATCCGGTGGCGAGTTTCTTCCGCAAGTCGTTCGGCTTGCCGCTGCTGCCCTCGAAGAGCCCGGAGTCGTTCAAGGACAGGATCTACCTGACCTGCGAAGCCGATGAGGTGCTGCTGCCCCAGGTCATCGAATACCTGGGCGAGGACCACATACTTTGCTCGGAGGACATGCCGCACCTGGAGGCGCGGGAGGGAGCGGGCAACGAAATCCTGGAGCGCACCGATATCACGAAGGAACAGAAGCGAAAGATCCTGGTGGAAAATACCGCGAGTTTCTACAATCTGGACCTGGCGAGTTTACCGAGCCGGAACGTCGAGGCAAAAGCGGCCTAGGCGCAAGTCCGGGCGCCGGCCCCCGCCCGGCGCCCCGCCGTTCCTCCCTGGCTCGTTCCCCGGCTCGCCGCAACCATCTCTTCCCTGACGGGTTGCCATGGCAGCAAAGCCGAGAATATTCGTTTGCGTCAACCAAAGACAGGGCGGTGAGGTCTCGTGCGGGGGGCGGGGATCGCGCGCCCTCGCCGACAGGATCGAGCAGCTGGCCGGTGGCGAGGTGGAAGTGCGCCGGCGCAAGTGCCTGGGTCTTTGCGAATACGGCCCGAACATGCGCCGTGACGGGGTCGGGCTGTACGTTCGCGTCACCGAGGCGGATTTGCCCGGCATCATCGACGGGTCCAAACCCTCGAACCTTGACGCGTTGGGCGCTCAGGGCGGCGCTCCTCAGTTCGACGCTCAAGTTGCCCGGATCACCGGCGAGGAATAAACTGCTGTTCCAACCCTAGGGAGGTTCGTCATGCGCAAATTCGGACAATGGATCGTAACAGGGCTCGCGCTCACGCTGGCGCTCGGCGTGCTCGAGGTGTTGGTGCCGGGCGCTCCCAAGGTGGCGCTCGCCCAGAATGCGGTTGTGATCCGCGCCATCATGGCGTGGCCGAACGACTGCAACTGCGTGAGCCAGTACAAGCGCTACATCGAGGAAGTCAACAAGCGCGGCAAGGGCAAGGTCGAGATCAAGCTTCTCGGCGGACCCGAGGTCGTCAAGCCCTTCGAACAACTCCAGGCGCTGCGCAGCGGCATCGCCGACATGACCCACTCGGCCAGCGCCTACTGGGTGGGCGAGACCATTGAAGGCTCGGTCATGGACATCCTTAACCCGAACGACTTCGACCGCTACCTCAAGGGCCTGCGTGGAACGCAGGCCCTCGCCACGATAAACCAGGCTTATCGCGAGAAGTCCGGGGTGCGGTTCCTCGGCATCATGGTGGGCGGAACGGGTTTTCGCTTCATGATGGCGAAGCCCGTCGCCAGCCTGGACGAGCTGAAGGGCACGCGCATTCGCGCCTTCGGCACCCAGGGCGCCAAGACCGTGCAGTACTTCGGCGGCTCGCCGCAGACGATCCCGGCCACGGAGCTGTACCCGGCGCTGCAGCGCGGCGTGGTGGACGGCGCCATCCGCGCCCCCGATGACGCGTGGAGCTTCGGCGAGCGCGATGTCTACAAGAGCATGATCGTCACGCCGCTGCAGCTCTCACCCGGCGGCGCCTACATCGCCGTGCGCGTCTGGGACAAGCTGTCCGCGGAGGTGCAAAAGCTGCTGTCCGACGTTGCGATCGAAATGGAACCCCAGGTGCTGCGCTATTTCGCCACCGCCGATGCCAAGGCCATCGAAGATCTGAAAGGCAAGGGCATGAAGATCGTCGAAGTCAGCGCCGCCGACAACAAGCGGCTGGGCGAGGCGCGCATGCTGTACTGGGCGGACATCGTCGCGAAGTCGCCCAACCATGGGGCGAAACTGAAGTCGATGCTGGAGCCCTATTCCCGGTAGGCTCGGGCGCCCGATGACCGGTTCGGCGCCGCTGCGCCTGTTCGTCCGCCTGAACGACTGGCTCGCCCGGGCGACGGCGTTGCTGATCGCGCTGATGATGCTCACCGTCGTCTATGACGTGATCGCGCGGCTGATCTTTCGCGCGCCGACCCTGTGGGTCATCGACGTCAACGAGTATCTTCTGGTGTACGCAACCTTCGTCCCCGCCGCCTGGATCCTGTTGCGCGACGGCCACGTGAAGGTGGAACTGGTGACGCAGCGCCTGGGACCGCGAGGGCGCTACGTGATGGAGCTGGTCTCCAACTGCGCCGGCTTGTTCTATTGCGTGATTCTTGCCTGGCAGGGCGCTCTGGTGGCGTGGCAGGCCTATGTTGGCGATTACCGGTTCTCGACGGCTTTGGCGGCCCCGCAGTGGCCGATCTACGCCATCATTCCGCTGGGCGCGGCCTGGCTCGGCCTGGCATTCCTGGTCAAGCTCCTGACCGCGGCTCAGCCGGCGGCCGGCCCGGACAGAGCCTAGGCCGCCCGATGGAGTGGTGGCAGACGCTGCTGTTGATGTTCATCGGGCTGGGCATCCTGATGGCGGCCGGGATGCCGATCGCCATCGCCTTCGGCATTCTCAACGTTGCGCTGTTCTACTTCTTCGCCGGCGGCGAGGGCGCCCTGCAGGCCGTCGCGCTGTCGAGCTACGGCAGCGTCGCCACCTTCGCCTTCACCGCGCTGCCGATGTTCATCGTGATGGGCGAGGTGATCCTGCATTCCGGGCTGGCGAAGCTCGCCATCGACGCCATCGGCAAATGGCTGGGCCGGATGCCGGGGCGGCTTGCGGTCCTGGCGGTCCTCGGCGGAACCGTCTTCGGCGCGGCCAGCGGCTCCAGCATGGCGAGTGCCGCGATGCTGGGCCGCGTCCTCATTCCCGAGATGCGCGCCCGCGGCTACGACAAGGGGCTCGCCGTCGGATGCATCGCCACCTGCGGCGCCCTGGACATCCTCATCCCGCCCAGCGCACTGGGGGTCATCTTCGCCGGCATCGCCCGGCTCTCGGTCGCCGACATCCTCATCGGCTGCCTGATCCCGGGCCTCATCCTGGCGACCCTCATATTCGGCTACATCATCGTCATCTGCACCCTCAAGCCGCACCTGGCGCCGGCCTACGATGTGGAGCCGATCTCGTGGTCGGAAAAGATCCGGTCCCTGGTGCACGTGCTGCCGCTCTTTGCCCTGATCCTGCTGGTGCTGGGCACCATGTTCGTCGGATGGGCCACGCCCACCGAGTCGGCCGCCATGGGGGCGGTTGGCGCTTTTATCGTTGCGGCGTGTTACGGCAAGTTGAGCTGGGAGGTGATCAAGAAGGCGCTGCTGAACGCAGTCGAGGTCACCGGCCTTGCGCTCCTCATCATCACCAGCGCCACCGCCTTCAGCCAGGTGCTGGCCCACACCGGCGCGGCCTCCGGGCTGGCCGAGTTCGCAACGAACCTTCCGGTCTCCCCCTGGGTCATCCTCATCGGCATGCAGCTGGTGATGCTTGTCATGGGACTGTTCATCGACGAGGTCTCCATCATGCTCATCACCATCCCGATCTTCTTTCCGGTGGTGAAGGCTCTGGGATTCGATCCCACGTGGTTCGCCATCGTCAGCATGGTCAACATGGAAATCGGCGTGATCTCGCCTCCCTTCGGACTGGTGCTGTTCGTGCTGAAGGGGGTATGCCCCCCCGACATCACGCTGGGCGACATTTTCCGCGGGGTCCTGCCCTTCATCATGGTCAACCTCGCGGCCCTGGCCCTCATCATGGCCTTCCCGCCGCTTGCCACCTGGCTGCCCGGTCTCATGCATTAGCGTTCCGGGACGAGCGCAGCAATTCGCTCAACATTGATACGCTGCCGCTGTCCGCTGCGATGAAGACGGTGGCGCTGATCCGGGGATACGACTACAAAACTGACTTCGACGAGGAAGGTACCGATGGCACAAGACATGAAGGGCGGCACCGCGCTGGTTACCGGCGCGGGCAGCGGCATGGGCAGGGAGCTGGCGCGGGTCCTGGCGCGGCGCGGCGTGAAGGTCGCGGCCGCCGACCTGCGCCCGGAGGCGGCCAGGGCAACCGTCGAGATGATCGCGGCAGAAGGCGGCACGGCGCGCGCCTATGGGTTCGAGGTGAGCGACTCCGGCCAGGTGAACGCGCTCATCGCCGCGGTCGAGGCCGAGGTCGGGCCGATCAGGTATCTCGCCCAGCTTGCCGGCATCGCCGATTTCCGGGCGATCGAGGACATCTCCGACGAATTGTGGGATCGCATGATGCGGGTCACCGTCTACGGGCAGTTCTACGTCTGCCGCGCGGTGCTGCCGCGCATGTGCGAGCGGCGCTTCGGGGTCATCGTCAACATGTCCTCGATCCACGCGATCCGCGGCGAGGCAAAGGGCGCGCACTACGCCGCGGCCAAGAGCGCGATCACCGGTTTCACCAAGTCGATCGCGCGGGAGAAGGCCGAATTCAACATCCGCGCCAATTCGGTGGCGCCCGGCCCGATCGACACCCCGCTGTGGCGCGGCAACCGCTCCGATGCCGAGAACGCGGAGCTGATGAAAAACCGTTCCCGGGTGATACCGGTGGGCCGGCTGGGGCGGGCCGAGGAGGTGGCCGAAGCGATGGCTTTCCTCCTCAGCCCGCAAAGCAGCTACATCAACGGCCAGACCCTCAACATCGACGGCGGTGAAATCATGAACTGAGGGCGCGCCGCATTGGCGCGCCCCGATTACACTGGCGCGCGCAGGTCGCCGCGGGGCCGCTGCCATTTCCCGCAAATTCCGGCAGCTATTCGACAAACAGCTATTCGACAAACCGGGTTTCAAAGGAGGAGTGATGATGAAAAAACTGATCGTTTCCATTTCCATGGTGCTGCTTGCGCCGCTGTCCGTTCCCGGGTACGCGCAAACCGAGCTGCGCCTGCTGAACGCCTTCGATAACCGCTATCCCGGCACGCCCCTGGTCGTGGACAAATACGTCGACGCGGTGAAACAGCGCAGCGGCGGAAAACTGACCATCAAGACCAACGGGCCGGAGGTGGTCAATGCCTTCGAGCAGTTCGAGCCGGTGGTGAAGGGCGCGTTCGACATGCTGTTTACGGTGCAGCCGTATCACATCGGCACGACCTCGGTATCCATGGGGATCTATGCCATGGTGGCCGATCCCGAGGGCTGGAGGAAGAACGGCATCTATGATTTCCTGGACAAGGAATACCAGCGCAACGGGCTGAAGCTGCTGGCCATCATCTCCTCGGCACTGCCCGGCGCGGGGGCCTTCCAGGCGGTGTTGAAGCAGGAAATCCCGCCGGGCGGTGATCTGAAGGGGCGCAAGCTGCGCGGCAACCGGGTGTACCAGCCGATGATGGAACACCTGGGCGCCTCGGTGGTTACCCTGCAGGGCGGCGAGGTCTATTCGGCGATGCAAAAGGGAGTGATCGAGGGCGTTTTCTGGCCGGTCACGGGCGCGGTGGATTTCAAGTGGTATGAGCAGGCCAAGTTCATGATGGTGCCGCGCTTCGGCGCGAGCTACCACTTCCTGCTGATGAACCTCGGCCGCTTCAACAAGCTCAGCCCGGCGGAGCAGCAGATCTTTGTGGACGAAGGCCGCAACATCGAGATTCCCGGGATGAAGGCGCTCAACGACGATATGGAAAAGGCAATCGCCGAGTTGAGGAAGCGCGGCATGCGCGAAACCACGCTGGACAAGGCGAAATTCGACCAGGCCTACAAGATTTTCCTCGACGGCCTGTGGGAGACCGCGCTGTCTTCGCGCGCGACCGGCGCGCAGGCCAAGCAGTTCCATGAGCTGGCCAAGTCCAAGGGCCTGGCCAGATAATCTCCGCTCGATCCGGGCCGGCAGAGGGTTATTTCGCACCGGCCAATCTAAGGGTTAACCACGCCGGGCGCCGCCGCAAACGGCGCCCGGCCAGGGAAAGTCTGAAGGGGAATGCAATGAAATCCTTGGTTCGCTGGGGGCGGATCGCGCACGACTATCTGACCGACATCGGCTACGTCCTGGCAGCGCTCGCCATCACCCTGATGGGGGCGATCTACTGCATGGAAGTGGTGCTGCGCTACTTCTTCAACGCCCCTACGCGCTGGTCCACCGAAACCGTCGCCCACCTGATGCTGGTGATGCTGTTTCTCTCCCTGCCTCACGCCACCCGCAGTCTGAACCACATCGCCGTCACGCTGGTCGTGGACCTGTTTCCGCGGCAGGCGGTGATGGTGGACAGGGTCATCAATTTCATCGGCCTCGCGTTGTGCGCCATGGTTGCCTACGTGAGCTTCGGCGAGAACCTGCGGCAGTACGCCAGCCTGATAGAGACCACCGGCAACATCCCCATCCCGAAATGGTGGATGTCGGTGTGGATCACCTACGGTTTCGGCAGCATGGCGATCTGGTACCTGCGGATGATGTTCGAGCCGGGTCCGATCAAGCCGCGCCTCGGCTTCATCCACGCCAGCACCGGTCAGGGAGGAGACATATGACCTGGTGGCAGATTCTCGCGGTCACGCTCAGCTTGAAGATTTTTTTCTTCATGGCGGGACTGCCGATCTTCCTGTGCTTCATCCTGATCGTCGGCGGCACCGTGCTGATCCTGTTCGGCAGCTCGGGCTACGGCATGTTCGTCAACAGCCTGTACACCACCGGCGCGACCGAGGCCCTCACCTCGGTGCCGCTGTTCGTCATGATGGGCGAGGTGCTGATGCGCTCGGGCTCCATCGACGTGCTGTTCAACGCCATCGACAAGCTGATCGGGCGCCTGCGCGGCCGGCAGTACCACATGACCCTCGCGCTCTCGGCCATTGTCGGCGCCCCGGCCGGCTCGGGCATCGCCGTGGCGGCGATGCTGGGCCGCTCGGTCATGGGCTCGATGTTGAAGCGCGGCTACGACCCGGCGCTCACCTCGGGCACCATCATGGCGGGCGCCATGCTGGCGCCCATCATTCCGCCCTCGGTGGTCGCCATCATCATCGGCACCCTGGCCGACGTGTCGATTGCCGACCTGCTGCTGGCCGGGATCATTCCGGGAATCGTCCTGACGATCTTCTACGTCGGCGCGGTGGCGTGGGCGGTATGGCGCAATCCGGCGCTGGCGCCGGAAGAGGAGTTCATCGAACGTACCGGGCGCGAAAAATTGCGGGCGGTGCTGGAACTCATTCCCTTCAGCGTGATCATCTTCGTCTCCATCGGCCTCATCATGTTCGACTTCGCCACGCCTTCGGAGGCAGCGGCGCTGGGCGTGCTCGCCTCGATACTGGAGGGCGTTTACCGGCGCGCCTTCACCTTCAAGTCGTTCTTCGATGCGGCCGCCGAGTCGGCGGTGCTGTCGGCCGTGATCCTGATCATCATGGCCAGCGCGGTGCTGTTCGGCCAGATCCTCGCCTACACGGGGGCAATACAGGAACTGGGCAGGCTTGCCGGCTCGCTCAACCAGAACGCGCTCGTCATCTTCGCGGTGATGATGGTGGTGCCCTTCATGCTGTGCATGTTCGTTGACCAGATTGCGCTGATGCTGGTGCTGATCCCGATTTTCGAGCCGGTGATCAAGTCGGTGCCCTTCGACCCGGTGTGGTTCTACATGCAGTTCCTGATCACCATGGTGGTGGCGTCCATCATGCCGCCCTTCGGCTATTTCATCTTTGCCCTGAAAGCGGCGGTGCCGAACGTCAGCCTGTCGGTGATCTACCGCGGCGCCTGGCTGTTCGTCGGCGTGAGCATTTTCGGCATTGCCTTGTTTACCGTTTTTCCGGCCATCGTCACCTGGCTGCCGAATGTGCTGAAGTAGGAGGAGAGTCGAATATGAATGCCCGTTACGAGGAGCTCGCGGGGCGCGTGGTGGTCATCACCGGCGGCGGCCAGGGGATAGGCCGGGCCTATGCGCTCGCATTTGCCCGGGCGAAGGCACTGCCCGTCATCGCCGACATCAACGGCCGCGCCGCGGCGGCTGTCGCCAGCGAAATCGAACGCGCCGGCGGGCGCGCGCTCGCGGTCGAAACCGACGTGGGCTCGCCGGCTTCGGTGGAGGCGATGGCGGCCAGGACGCTGGCCGAATTCGGCCGGCTCGACGTGCTGATCAACAACGCCGGCCTGTACTCGAAGAACGTGCCGCCCGCCACCGAGGGCATCAAGCAGCCGTTTGACCGGATACCCCTGGAGGAATGGGACCGGTTCCTGCGGGTCAATGTCACCGGCGCCTTTCTCTGCGCCCGCGCCGCGGTGCCGGCGATGCGCAAGGCGCAGTGGGGGCGCATCATCAATACCTCCTCCACCACGGTAATGATGGGGCTGCAGGGCTACCTGCACTACGTGACCTCGAAAGCGGCCATCATCGGCATGACCCGCGCCCTGGCGCGCGAACTCGGGAAGGACGGCATCACCGTCAACACCATCATGCCGGGCCTGATTCATACCGAGGTGCCGAATCCTGCCGCGGTCCCGGACAGGGTCATCCCGATGCAGAGCATCCCGCGCAAGGAAGTGCCCGAGGACCTGGTTCCCGTGGCGCTGTTTCTCGCCTCCGAGGGCAGCCGCTTCATGACCGGCCAGACGCTCAACGTGGACGGCGGTTGCGTGCACGTGTGAGGGTTGTATCCCGGCCGGGCGGGCGGCCCGGATAGTTGAGTCCCGCAAACCACGCGCGGGCCTGACCCCCGCCCCGGCGCACCGGTACTCCCGCACCTGCATTCCGGGGTCCCGGCGAAGGTCCTCATCACGGGACCAAGTAAAATCCCGCCCATGAAGAATATCCCCATCACCATCGCCGCCTGGGACTACGACCGCGTCCGTGCCCTCATCGACGGCCGCGTCGGTGTCGAAGGCTGCGACGTCACCTTCATTGCGCTGACCCCGGAAGAGTGCTTTCACCGCGCCTACCGGCACCGCGAATTCGAGGTCAGCGAAATCGGCTTCAGTCCCTACATCAACAGCGTGGCGCGCGGCATCCCGGACTATGTGGCGATTCCGGCGTTCGTGTCGCGCAGCTTCCGCCATTCGGCGATTTACATACGCGATGACCGCGGCATCGACAGTCCGGCCGACTTGAAGGGCAGGCGCGTCGGTGTGCCCGAGTACCAGTTGTCGGCGGCGCTGTGGCCGCGCGGCATGCTGGCCGACGACTATGGCATCAAGGCGCACCAGATCAACTGGCTGCAGGGCGGCCTGGAGCAGCCCGGCCGGGACGACCGTTTTCCGCTGACATTGCCGGCGGGATTCCCGCTCGAAAAAATTCCGCAGAACGCGACCCTCTCCGGCATGCTGGAAGCGGGGCAGCTCGATGCGCTGTTCACGGCGCGCGCGCCCTCGTGTTATCTGCGCGGCGCGCCGAACGTGCGCCGGCTGTTCGAGGACTTCCGCTGCGCCGAGGCCGAATATTTCCGCCGCAGCGGCATCTTCCCGATCATGCACGCGGTGGGCATCCGCCGCGACATGCACGAGCGGCACCCCTGGCTCGCGGCGAGCGTGTACAAGGCGTTCGTCCGGGCGAAACGCATTGCCGATGCCGACCTGGGCGAAGTGGTGGCGCTGAAGGTCGGCCTGCCCTGGGTGGTGCAGGAGCTGGCGGCGACGCGGGCCGTGATGGGCGAGGATTTCTGGCCGTACGGCGTGGCGGAAAACCGCAAGACGCTCGAGGCGATGACGCGCTACTCTTTCGAGCAGGGCATTTCGCTGCGGCGCCTCGGCGTCGAGGAATTGTTCGCGCCGTCCACGCTCGACGACTACAAAATCTGAGGAACAATCCGGTGAGCGCCTCCGAAATCCGTATGGTCTGCGCGTCCCACAGCCCGCTGCAACTGGGCTTTCTCGATGCCGCGGACGCGGATTCGCAGCGCCGCTTTTTCGAGGCGATCACCGCGGCGCGCGACTGGCTGCGCGAGTTCGACCCGCAACTGTTCGTCATCTTCGGGCCGGACCATTTCAACGGTTTCTTCCTCGACCTGATGCCCTCGTTCTGCGTCGGCATCGCCGCCGAATCGATGCGCGACTGGGATATCGAACAAAAGCCGCTCAAGGTCGATGCCGCGGCGGCGCGCGGCTGCATCGCCGCGTTGCACGCCGCCGGCATCGACGCCGCCGTGTCGCACCGCATGCGCGCCGATCACGGCATCACCATTGCGCTTTTGCAGCTGAGCGGCTCGCTCGATGCCGCCGCGCTGCTGCCGGTCTTCATCAATTGCGCCGCCGACCCGCGCCCCGGGTTTCGCCGCGTGCGCCTCATGGGCGAAGCCGTCGGACGCTACCTTGCCGGCCTGGACAAACGCATCGTGGTGGTCGGCTCGGGCGGCCTGTCGCACGATCCGCCGACGCCCAGGCTCGCCACGGCGCCCCCCGAGGTGGTGAAGCGTCTCATCGACCGGCACGATCCGGATGTCGGGGAATTGCACCGCCGCCAGGATCGCGTGGTGAGACACGCGAAGGAACTGGCCGAAGGGCGCGGCCCCTGCCAGCCGCCGAACGAGCCGTGGGACCGGCGCTTCCTTGAGCGCCTGCTGGTGCGGGACATCGAGTCGTTCGACGCTTATACCGATGCGATGATCGATCGCGAAGCCGGATTCGGCGGCCACGAAGTGCGCACCTGGGTGGCGGCCGCGGCGGCGATGACGGCGGCCACGGCAGGCGTCGCGGACATCGCTACGAGGCTCGATTACTACCACGTCATCCCCGAGTGGCTGACCGGGATGGCCGTGGTGCGCGCCTCGGTGCGTTAATAATTTGGAAGATTTATTGATTCATGTCCCCTAGAATAGGGTATCAGCGGGCGATTGACGATCAAAAAAGATATAACCACGCACTCACCGTTAAGCAACGACTTAAGAGGTATGCTGACTGAACTCGATCCCGCACGGCGGTCAACGGGCATCGTCCCATGCGCGCGATTATTGTTCGCTCGCAAGTGAGGGTGAAATTAACCTAAGGCCCATGTGCACGGTTCGGGGCGGGTTCAACCACCGGATTGCGCCGCGCCGGCAAGCCCTTCAGGCTTTGCAGCCGGATTGATTCGCTTATCCCTCGGCGCGTTCGTGACAATGCGTCGGCGCGATCCTGGTTGCCGATGCCTGCCGCAAGGTGGTTCAGGCCAGCGCGGCACCGGCCGTGGCCGGAATCGTCGTGGATGCCAGGAATGCATCCGCCGCTCGCTTCTACGCGCATTTCGGCTTTGTTCCAATATCGGGTCAATCCAGTCGCCTGTTGTTGCCGGTAAAAGCGCTGCCCGCGTAGCCGTTGGCGGGTAGCGCCTCGCGCACGACGGCCGGATCGTCGATCAATGCGATTCCCCGCATCGGCCCGCTTTTTACACATCGGCACTTCGGGCATTCGAGCGGGCGGGCTTCGTAGCCTTTGCGGATGAGCCACGCCCAAGCCGCCCTCGCCCGCTCGCGCGAAGTCCCGATCGTGGGCATTTGAAGTGGCCATCGAAGGCACGGGTGCCACTTGCCAGCATTGATACCATATCGGCATATGGTATTGTGCTGGTGTGTTCTACACGACCGGCTCGGTCGTATGGAGTGACCATGAGCGCAAGACTGAAGAAACTCACCATCCAGGTACCGGAGGAACTGCTGGCGCGGGCGACAGCCGCTTCCGGAGTAGGCATCACGCCGACTATCCGCCGGGGCCTTGAACTGATGGCGGCCAGTGCCGCTTACGCCAAGCTGCGCCGGCTGCGCGGCAAGGTCAAATTCAGCATCAAACTGGACGAGTTGCGGCAGGACTGATGCTTTGCATCGACACCAGCTCGCTGATCGCCTACCTCGGCGGCGAGGCTGGCGAGGATGTCGAGCTGGTGGATCGAGCCTTCGCCGATCGGGTCGGCGTCATCGCGCCGGTCACCCTCACCGAAGTATTAAGCGACGCTTCGCTGGGCAAATCGGCCCGAGAGGCGATACTGCAATTACCGCTGCTCACCCTCACCGGGGGGTACTGGATGCGGGCGGGGTTGTTACGGGCAAAAATCCTGAAGAGCGGCCACAAGGCCCGATTGGCTGATACGTTGATCGTCCAAAGCTGCCTGGATCATCAGGCCACGCTTGTCGCGCGGGACCGGGACTTTCGCATATTCCACCGGCTTGCAGGACTGAAGTTGCTGGAGCCGGCGAAGAATTGAAAAGCCGGCGCGCGGCAGTGGATATCCGACCGTTGCACGACAGAAATCAGATCGACTCAGGTCACACCGGATCTAGAACTTGGGCTTGAGGCCGAGTACCTTGGCCGTGGCGGCCAGATTCGCCGCCTGCTCGCTGATCGATGCGGCCAGTTCAGCGCCGCTTCCGGGACTGATGATCTGAGCCGTGGCGATCAAGCGCGCCGAGACCACCGGCTCGGCGGCAACGGCCTTCACATCGGCGGCGATGCGCTCGCGAGCGGCATCGTTGATTCCGCTGGAGCGCGAGGCGATCAGGCCGACCAGCCCGTCGAAATTCAGCTCGGGGAATCCGGCCTCCGCCACCGTGGGGAGATCGAGGCCCGCCACGCGCGTCCGATTGGTAACCGCGAGGAGCTTGACGCGACCCGATTGCGCCTGCGCCCGCACAATCGCGTAAGCCGCCGCGTACAGGTGAATGCGACCTTCGACCAGATCGTTCAGCGCAGTCACCGTGTCTTTATAGGAAATTTTCTGCAACTCGAGGCCAGCCCTCCTGAAGTAGCCGGCGAAGATGATGTCGGTGGCGGCGGTCACGCTGGCAAAGTTGAGCTTTCCCGGCTGGGCGCGCGCAAGTGCCATCAGATCTTTCAGCGAGCCGGCGTTCAGCGATGCCGGAATGGCGATGGCTACGACGGTGTTCGTCACGCGCGCGACCGGTACCAGCTCGGCAGGGTCATAGGGCAGCTTGTCAAGGGTATAGGGATGGCCGATGAACGTGGACGACGGACCCCAGAACAGCGTGTGATCGTCGCGCGCGGCGATAACGGCATTGATGGCGATGATGCCGTCGGCCCCGGGCCGGTTTTCGACCACCACGGGCTGGCCCCAGCGCCTCGCGAGCTGGTCCGCGAACAGCCGCGCCCCGATATCCGCGCCCGCGCCGGGACCGAGCGGCAGGATGAATTTTACCGGGCGCTGCGGCCACGTCTGTGCGAGCGAGGGGACGGCATGCATGAACAGCGCCGCCAAGACGCCGATGGCGGCAACACACCCGATCTTCTTCATTGCTTGCACCTTCTGCTCAAAAAACCGAATTGCGCGATGGTTGCGGCGAATTTGTCCCGCGCGAGGATGTCAATTGGTCATAGTGTACTGCGGTCCTCGACATGAAGGAACCGGCCCGATCGTGACGACGGTCCACCCAACAATGCCGGACCGCGTCCTCGAAAAAGTTGCGGTCAGATGAACATATCCGGGTTGATCAGCAGCGTGACAGTCTGAAAGCCCCGGCTGTTTCGCGCTTTTTCGAGAAAAGCGTCGTGTCCACCAACATCACGCAAGTCCGGTTCGCTGGTGAGAAGACGATAGACGATGTCCCGTGCCGGGAAAATGCAAGAACCGGGAGAAATTTCGGTAGCCAGGCGCGGACGCGCATGATGGTTGAGCGGAGTGCCCGGCTTCCAGCCCGTCGGTTTGGGGTGCGCTGTTGTTAGGCGGCGGGATCGTTCGGATTGACCGCGATTTCGTAATCACTGTCCGGCATGGCCTCTCCAGTGATACATGTAAAGCAGGCAAGTCCCGCCTCGGCAGAGCCGATGATCCATATCTGGGCGCCGCAACGACATCGGATATCTTTCCGGAAGGCTTCGATAGCGTAATCAAGTCCTGCAACTACCTCGGCGCGCTTCGCGCCGGGATTCGCGCGCAGATGCAACGCCACGTAGTCATCCAGTCGGATGGGCGTGAAACCAGTTTTCGTTCTCGACTTTTGAACCATAAGAACCTCGGCTGCATTCAATCCAAATCCGGAAGTTGCTCCCTGGTCAAGAGCAGCCGGATGGAACGGGCCTGGCCAGGCGTTCGCTCGATGTATCGTTGCTTCTCCAGATTCACGATCATCTGATGCACTGTCGGCGGGGAGACATTGAAATAGCGCTGCATCTCTGCCTCGGACGGAGCGCGGCCGTGAAGCTTGATGTAGTAAAAAATGAACGCGAGGTACTGCCCTTGTTTTGGCGTGTAGCTTTGCTCCACCCGCGGTCTCCTTGCCGCTTAACGACTTGGTGATCGGCGAGTCCGGACGGACTTTTGAACCGGCACGCCGCTTGCGGTCCGTCCTTTCGACCGAGACTTAGACGCCGTTCTTGCCACCATTTTCTCCCGACAGTAGTCCAGGTTCGCCTGCGCGCGTTCGTGCGCAGGATCCATTGCCAGCGCACGTTGAAACATTACCTCTGCTTCCAGGTATCGTTGGGCCAGTACCAGCGTCCAGCCCAGATCGCTCACATACGCGGCGTTCCTTGCGTCCAGGTCGATAGCTCGGCGACTCGCCGCCAAAGCCTCGTCGATGTATCCTTCATGACCCGCGCAGCAACCGATGCCTTGCTGAAACTCCGCAATATTGGGAAACCTGCGCGCGGCCAAGCGATATAGTTCGAGGCCGTCTGCGTACTCATTGGTGTCGATCAAGAAAGAACCCGCTTCGTCGATGATCTTGCAAAGATCTTCCGTCTCCTCCGGCAACGACAGCAATGAGAAAAACATCCGCTTCCCGCTGGCCCGGCGCCGAAGCTGGTATTCGACGGAACCCATACTGAGGATAGCCGGAGCGTATTCAGGGTTAATGGTCAGTGCCCGCTTTAGCGCGGCAATTGATGCCGGCGCATCGCCCAGCGCATTGCGAAAGATGCTCTCGGCATACTCCGCCTCAACAGCAAACTGCGTTGAGGCGTGAGAGCCTCTTGAGCGCTTTGATCTCATCGAGTTCCTTGTTTCCAGCCGCAGCGACCGACCAAATGGCGCCGGCATGTCCCGACGCCTGACGGACAACCGCGCTCACGGGAGGACTTGCACCAAGATCGCGTCCCTGCTGGGCGCACAAAACAAAACCCCGCACAGCGGCGGGGCTTCGCTCTTGAAACGCTAACCCACCATAAGAGGTCCCCCGGCTTTGCCGGGGAGTCAGTAGAAGTTTGACATATACGGGAGTCCATCCGCGAAACTTCCAACGTGAGCCGCCAAGCACTTAATCTTCAGTCGCACTACGACTTGGAGATAGCGAGCGAAAGTCTGCACGACTTCCTTTCAACCATCGAGCCGGTTCGGGCAGCGGCTTGACACTGGTTCAGTTGAATCAAAAGAGGTTTCTACGCGGGCAGCACCTTTGCCGGCAACAACAAGCGATGGGATCGACCCGGCATCGGAACAAATCCGAAATGCGCGTAGAAGCGGGCGGCGGATGCGTCCTTGGCATCCACGATGACCCCGGCCACGGCCAGTACCGCGCTGGCCTGGGCCACCTTCCGGCAGGCATCGGCAAGCAGGATCGCGCCCAGGCCCTTCCCCTGGAATTCCGAGTCGACTGCGAGCCTCCCGATCAGCGCCACGGGCACCGGATACCTGGGGAGTTTGCGCGCAAGCGATGCGGGCAGATCCGCGCAACCCACGCTGCCCGCGCTGAGGGTGAAATAACCCGCCAGCCGCCGCGAATCCCCTATCGGGGACGCGACGAACACCCGAGCGAGGTTCCTGCGCATGTCCTGCGATGCGTAACGGCGGATATGCTCATCAAGCGCAGCCTGTCCGCAGTGAAAGGCCGCGGCGTCGGCCGCGGCGTCGAGTGGCCCGATGCGATAGACGGTCACCGGCCCGTGTTTGCCGAGTGACGCTTGAATGCGCGCTTCAGCGCCGGATTGGGTTTGGCAGGCCGATCGAGCGCCGACAGGAATGCCTGGAAATCCTTCGGCTTCAGGGTGATCGATTCATGTGCCTGCACCACCTGCTCGGCCGAGGCGAGCGCATGCGAGAGCACGAACTCGGAAATACTGACTCGTGCGTAGGTGGCCGCTTTGCCGAGCAGTTGCCGCGCACTGTCGTCGCAGCGGATGTGAAGACGGTTTTCCTTGGTTGTCGCAGTTCCCATCGAAAGCTCCAGATCGTCGATCTTGTACATTGTACGCCAATTGTGCGCACGGTACTTGACCGGGATTGCCGCTGCGCGCCTCCCTCGCGACGGGCGTCGACTTCAGGCTGCAGTCTGTCCCGTGGCGCACCGGCACATTGCACGAACGCGCCGGCACATTGCACGAACGCGCCGGCACATTGCACGAACGCGCCGGCACATTGCACGAACGCGCCGGCACATTGCACGAACGCGCCGGCACATTGTCACGAACGCGCCGGCACATTGTCACGAACGCGCGATCGCTGCACAATGCCGGTGACGCCGCGCCCCCCCCGGCCACGGGAAACCTGCGGCAGAGCGCACCTCATCCAAGGAGAAAATGACATGAAGCTCAAAGGCAGAACGGCCATCGTTACCGGCGCCGGCCGGGGCATCGGCAAGGCATTCGCGACGCGTCTTGCGCAGGACGGCGCCAGCGTGGTGGTGGCCGACATGGCCAACCATGACGTGTCGGCCGCCGAGATCGCCAGGGCCACGGGGGCGAAAACCCTGGGGCTGAAGATCGACGTGTCCTCGCAGGAGGACACCGAGCGCCTGGCCGCGGAAACCATCAGGGCGTTCGGCTCGATCGACGTGCTGGTGAACAACGCCGCGATGTTCGCGGTGCTGCAACTGAGGCCCTTCGAGCAGATCCCGGTCGAGGAGTGGAAGCGGCTGATGGAAATCAACATCATGGGCGTGGCGCTGTGCGCCCGGGCGGTGTCGGCGCAGATGCGCAAGCAACAGCGCGGCCGCATCATCAACCTTGCCTCGGGCGCGCCGCTCAAGGGCGTGCCGCTGTTCCTGCATTACATCGCCAGCAAGGGCGCGGTGATCTCGATGACGCGCGGCCTGGCACGCGAACTGGGCAAGGACAACATCACCGTCAACGCCATCGCGCCCGGGCTCACCCTGTCCGAGGGCGTGCTCAACAACCCGCATCATGCGGGGTTGAACAACGAAGCCTCGATCCGCACCCGGGCACTGCCGCGCGACGAGAAGCCCGAAGATCTGGTGGGCGTGTGCAGCTTTCTCGCCAGCGACGACTCGGCTTTCATGACCGGGCAGACGCTGGTGGTGGACGGCGGATCGGCGATGGTCTAAGGACGATGGTATTACGCCGGTCGGCTCGTATGCGCCGACCGGCGATGCAGGGAATCAGCAGGAAACGCGATGCGCGCCGGGAGCCGGGCGGCTCGCAGCGCGGTACAAGCGCAGATTCGACGGAGCGCGCGACCGGGCTCGCGCCGCGCGGCCTTCAGTCGAGCAGCTTTTTCTGGCGGGCGAATTGCCGCAACTGTTCGACGTCTTTCCGGTTCTTCTCGTTGGCGAGCGAGGCGTCCCATAACCCGTCGCCCCAGGCCTGCCTGAGCTTGGCGCGCTGCGCCGCCCCCATTTGCGTGATCGACATGCCCTTGCCGAGCAGCGCTTTTTCCTCTTCTTCGGCCAGGCGCCCGGCTTCCTTGAACCAGGACTCCTCCACCTTGCGGCCTTCGTCGAGAAGCAGCCTGCGCTCGGCTTCGCCGAGGCGGTTCCACAGGTTCAGGTTGATCAGGATGGGCTGCACCGAAAATCCGAACGCCGGCCGCATCATGTATTTGGCCACTTCATACCAGCGATAACCGAGCGCGCCCAGTACCGGCCATGACGTGCCCTCGACGACGCCCTTGTCGAGCGAGGTATAAATCTCCGCCGGAGGCAGGCCCACCGGCGAGGCATTCAGCAAACGGAATACGCCGTGATACGACGGCGTGCCGCGCACCTTGCGGCCCGCCAGGTCCCCGGATGGGCCGATCGGCTGGCGCAGAATGATGTGATAGGCCCCGTCCGGGGTCATCGGGAAGGCGATGATCTTGACGCCCAGTTTCTGATAATGCTTGTCGATCTCGTCGAACACGCCGGATGCGCGGCGGCTCGCCACGTCGCCCCCCAGGGACTCGACCACTGCCAGCATCGGCGTCGTGCCGAAATGATAGGCGCCGTGGGTGTACAGAAAATGGAACGCGCCGGAAGCAAGCGGTTGCAGCTGTTCGAAGGCTGGCACCGTTTCCGGACCGCTCACCGTGATCTTGATGCCGCCTTTGGACGCGGCATCGACGTTCTTGACGAAGGTGTCGGCAATGGCGCCGACCGCCGGATTGCTCCGGTCCCAGCTCGACAGCATGCGGTATTCCGCGGCATGGATCCCGCCGGCGGGCAGGGCCAGCGCCGTACTCAATGCAACCGCGCGAAACAATTTCATGATTCCTCCTCCTGGTGTCTGCCCCGGGCCGGGGCGGCAGGGCGGATGGCGCGGTCGATGCCGCGCCATCCGCCCTCAATGTTGTGGAACGGCGTTACTCGCGGTATGACGGATCGATCGCGTCCAGCTTGCGCATCACCGCCTCGAGCTCGCGTTTTCCCGGTTCCCAGTCGATGCCGGCGCCCGGCTTGTTCTGGCTGGGCACCAGTTCCTGCATTTCCCTGGACAGCAACCGCGGCCGGGCGCTGCCCGACAGGGCGGCCAGCTGGATCTGGCAGGCGCGCTCGAGCCAGTAGGAAAGCATGAACGCCTCGGCCACCGTGGCGCCGCAGGTCACCATGCCATGATTGCGCAGAATCAGGATTTTCTTGTCCTTGCCGAGCGCGGCATTCATCCTCACCTTTTCGCCGCCATCAAGCACCAGGCCCTCGAAGTCGTGGTACGCGATCATGTCCCAGTTCATCAGCGAGTGCACCGACAGCGGCAGCAGCCCGTCCTCCTGCGAGGCCACCGCGGCGCCCGCGATGGAGTGATTGTGGATGATGCAGTGGACGTCCGGCCGCGCCTCCATGATGCCGCCGTGCAGAATGACCCCGGCCTTGTTCGCGCCGTACTCGCTGGGACCGTCAACCAGGTTGCCTGCCAGATCGACCGTGAGCAGGTCCGAGGCCTTGATCTCGTCGAACCGCAGTCCCCAGGGATTGAGAAGAAACTGGTCCGGCCGTCCCGGGACGCGCACCGATTTGTGGTTGTAGATCAGTTCGTCCCAGCCGTACAGGGAGAAGGCGCGGTATACCGCGGCGAGCTGCACCCGCAACTGCCATTCTTCGTCGGAAAATTTCCTGCCGGTCTTTGCGGTCCGGCGAAGGTTGCTCATTACGGCCGTCATGGTGCCTCCAGATTCGGGTTTGAATGCGGGGATCCCGCGGACGGTGTGGCCATGGATGGCCATGAATGCCTGTGCCCTCGGACGTGGTTTCATTTTCCGCCTCGACCAATTATCCTGTCAATCACCCTTTCCCGGCCAATCCACGGCGGGCGACGCGGCAACCGAGCGAAGCAGCAACCCCGGCGCGCTGCGCGCGGCGGGACGAGTGCACGATTTTCTTTATCCGGCAGATGCCGTTCAGGAGCCCTGCAATGACAGCCGCACACACCATCCTCATGGTTGAAGACGTACAGGTGTCGCAGGCCATCGATGCCGCTGACTCGGCCATGCGCGCCGCCGGGCACCGCGTCACCCGCCATCCGGATGCCGCGGCGCTGCGCCACGATACGGCCGGACTGGCGGGCGCCGATATCCTGGTGTGCAGCAGCAATTGTCCCGTCCCGCGCGAGTTGCTCGAGACCGCGCGGCGCCTGCGCGCCATCGTCGTTCCGGCGATCGGCACTGAAATGCTGGACGTGCCCGCCGCCACTGCGAGGGGAGTCGTCATCGCCAACGGCGCCACGCCGGAGAATTTCGAGAGCATGGCCGAGGCGACGGTGCTGTTCATGCTGGCCTCGTTCTACCAACTGCGCCGCTCCGAGGAACTGCTGCGCGAGCGGCAGCCGCGTCCGGCGCAGTTGTACGCAAGGATGCTCAAGGGACGCACCATCGGCCTCATCGGGCTCGGCAGGATTGCCCGGGGAGTGGTTGCACGCCTGCAGGGCTGGGGTGTCGAATTCCTCGCCTACACGCCGCGCCCGGCAACCACGACGCCGCCGGCCGGGGTGCGCCTCGTGCCGCTGGAGGAATTGCTTGCCAGGAGCGACATCGTCAGCATTCACGCCAGCCTCAACAGTGAAAGCCGCGGCATGCTCGATGCCGGCCGCGTCGGGCTGATGAAGCCGGGCGCGGTGCTGGTCAACACTTCCCGGGGCGGGATAGTCGATGAAGCGGCGCTGTGCGAGGCGATTCGCGACCAGCGCATTGCCGGGGTCGCGCTCGATACGTTCGCCCGGGAGCCGCTGCCGGCGGACAGTCCGCTGCGCGACATCCCCAACGCCATCCTCACTCCCCACATCGTCGGCCATACGCTCGATGCGATTTTGTCGCTGGACGTAACCGTGGTGGAGAACCTGAAGCGGGTCATCGCCGGCGCCACGCCGGTCCACGTGCGCAACCCCGAAGTCCTGCCCGCGTGGCTGGCGAAATACGCGGCGCAGTGACGTTTTGAAAATCGGTTGAGCTGCTCCGCAGGCTTTCCCCCCTGGCATTTCCTCACCTGTAAGCTCTCCCCGGGCCGCTTTCCCGGGGGAGAGGGCGGAGCAAGGCGAAGAGGGGAGCAGCTAAGGGGAGCAGCTAAGGGGAGCAGCAAAGGGAGCAGCAAAGGGGAGCAGCAAAGGGGAGCAGCAAAGGGGGCGGAGTAGAAATCAGCGAAGGATGAATCATGATTCGCTACAAGAAACTCGGTTACGTGGCGCTTAACGTCAGCGACCTCGCGCGTTCCGTGGTCTTCTATCGCGACATGGTGGGCTTCGATGTGGTCGAGAAAAACGACGCAGGCGAGGCCTTCCTGTCCTGCAACGGCGATCACCACAACGTGCTGTTGGTGCAGGCGCCGGCGGGCGGGCAGCCGAGTTTCAAGCGCCTCGCGTTCGAACTCGAGGACGAACGCCAGATCGCGATCGCGGAACAAGCGCTGCAAAACGCCGGCACGCGCGCGTTACGGATCGAATCCGCCGAATGCGGCCGGCTGCGCATCGGCAAGGGGCTGCGTTTTGTCGATCCCATCGGCGCGATGGTGGAACTTTATACCGGCATGGTGTCGCGGCCGCAGCCGTTCCTGCCGCATCCCATCAACCTGTCGCATCTCAGCCACGTGGTGATGCGGGTGGCCGATTTCCAGGCCAGCCATCGCTTCTACACCGAGGTGATGAATTTCCGCACCTCGGATTTTCGTCACGAGCCCACGGGCGAGCCGTACTTCGCCTTCCTGCGCTGCTTTCCGAGCCCCTGGCACCACTCGTTCGCGCTGCAGCAGGGCAGGCACAACAGTTATTTCCACATGGCCATTTCGGTGAAGGCGCTGGATGACCTGATGTTCGGCCGCAACCGCCTCATCAAGGCCGGCGTCACGGTGGCGCCCACCCCGGGACGCCACATGGCCTCGGGCAGCGTGTTCCAGTATTTTTCCGATCCCGACGGCTTTACCGTCGAGTACACCTACGGCATGGAAGAATTTCCCGAGCACAACCCGCGCCAGCCGCGCATGCTCGACAAGAGCTACCGCACCACCGACATCTGGGACGGCGAGCGCCCCACCAACCTGCCCGATTACGGGCGCATGGAGACGAGCGCCGGCTGAAAGCGCCGCACCTCGGGTCTGGCCGGATGCTCTGCCGATGACCTGGTGGCGTGCATGGCAGTGCGCCCTCGGGCGAGCGCTGTCGCTGACGGTCGCCTGCTGCTCCGGCGCTGGCACTGCGGCCGAACCGCCGCCCTGGCCGGCCCGCAATATTCATATCGTTGCCTTACACGCCGGGGACGGGCGCCGACCTTCTCTCGCGCACCCTCGGGCCCGGACTGTCGGCGCGTCTCAAGGTGGGTGTGTTCACCGGCAAGCTGCGCATGCTTGCGGTGATGAGCGCCGCGCGCTCGCCGGTTTTCCCGAATGTCGAGACGCTGCGCGAGCTCGGTTGGCCCGATCTCGAGGTCGAGACCTGGTACGGTGTTCGCGCCGGCAAAAACGCCGCCAGGCACCATCGACAGGATCAATGCCGAGTTGAACGCCATGTTGCGCGAACCGCAGGTTCGCGATGCGCTGGTCAGGCACGGCCTGTTTCCAGCCGGCGGCCGCCCGGAGCGCATGGAGCGGCTGTTGAAGTTGGAACTGGCCCCCTGGTCGCGGGTCGTCGCCGATGCCGGCATCAGCGACGACTGAGATGAGCGGCAGGGATCGGGGAGCCACTTCATGAATCCGCTAGAGGACCTCGCGCTCGTCTGCCGCATTGCCTCGCGCCATGGCGTCCGCGGCCGGGGTTGGTCGGAAGGGTTTTCCTTATGTGCGTTACCACGTATGCAGTGGGTTGTTTTTGCTCAGATATGCTCGGGTTGACCATGCCGGAGAAGCGCGCCGCCATCTTATTTACCGCGCCGGTCATCGTGTCTGCGCTGTCTGCGTTATAGGTAGTCAGTCGGTGCCGCTCTTCGGCGGCCGGCATGATAATGGAGAGACATATGAAACTGAAGACGCTCGCATTCGCAACTCTCATGGCATTCGGCACCGCCGCATTCGCCCAGGCGCCTGCCGCCGACGCAGTCAAGGACAGCAAGGCGGCAGTGAAAGCCGATCGTCAGGCGATCAAGCAGGACAGAGCGCAAATCAAGGGCGACGCCAAGGCCGGCGATAACACCGCTGCCATGGCAGGCAAGACCAAACTCAGGGCCGACAAGGCACAATTGAAGAAAGACAAGGCCAAGCTGAGGGCTGAACGCCGGGCGGCGCGCAAGGCGCAGGCAGCGGAAACCGGTGCCAAGGCTGCAGTAACCCCGAAATAAGAAAAATTCGCGGCCAACCGGCCGGCTCCTCCCGCGACCTCGGCGCAGCCGCATGGTGCGCGAATACGTCGATTCCACCGACGGCCAGATCCTGATCGCTCGCTTGCCCGCGTATGCGCCCGAGCTCAATCCGGTCGAGTACCTGTGGACCTGGCTCAAGCGTCATGCGTTGGCCAACTATTGCCCCGACACGCTGGCCGAACTGCATCACGGCGCTCGCGCGAAACTCAAATCCGCTCAACGACGCCCTTCCATCATCGCGGCTTGCTGGACTCAGGCTGTATTGTTCTGATGTCGCAAGGTTACGTAATACTCAATAGGACTGCGCCGGCTGGTCGCGGCGCAAGGTGTGCTGGGATCGATGACCAAGTTGCCGGGCCTGCGTGAACGGGCGCGACTGCTGGAATTGTCTCGCTTGTACATGACCCAGGGAATGCTGATGGCGGGCGGGATACCCTCTCCCAAGGCGCTGCGCATGGCGGGAGACGTGTTATCTTCGGAGCGGCGTGCTCAATGTGCCGTTGCCTTGGAACATATTCGCACCGGGCGTGCATTGTCGGATGCCTTCGAGTCGGCCGGACTGGCCACGCCGATTGCGTTGAAATATTTTCGCGCCGGCGAGCGCTGCGGCAATCTTGCGGAAATGATGACGCGAGCCGCCCGCTTCTATTATGACGAGATGGCGCGATTCATTGAGCATTTTTCCAAGGCATTCGAGCCGGTGTTGATGGCCGCAATTGGCGTAGTTGTTGGCATCATAATGGTGCTTCTCTACTTGCCAATCTTCGATCTCGCCGGGAGCCTGCAATGACCGGTGGAATGCCCGCAATGCGCGCCCATCAATGTCAGCCCAAAGCCAGCGCCGCCACGCCGAGCGCCATCGCGGCCGCGCAGCACAGCCGGCGTCCCGCCTGGCCTTCACGCAGCAACTGTGTGCCCATGAGGGCGGCGAACAGGATGCTGATTTCCCGCGCCGGTGCGACGTAGCTGACCGGGGTGAAGGTAAGTGCGGTGAGCACCAGGATGTACGACAGCGGGCACAGCAGCGCCACGGCAATCGCCGTGCCGCGCCGTTGCCGCCATGCTGCGGCGAGCTGCTCGCGCCGCCGCAACGCCACCGGAGTAAGCAGCAGCACCCGGCCCAGGTTCGCGCCCCAGTCAAGCACGATGGGATGCACCAGCCATACCGCGACCGCCTGTTGGTCGGTGATGGTATAGCCGGCAATCATGCATCCGGTCAGCAGTGCGAACAGCACGCCGCGGGACGTACCGGACTGGCGCAGCGTCGCCGGATTGCCGGTGAGGAAAAACGCTCCGCCCACCACCATCGCGGCACCGCCGAGGGCCAGCGCGCCGGGGCGTTCGCCGAGCAGCAGCACCGCCACCGCGATGGTGATCAGCGGGCCGGTGGCGCGCGCCAGCGGATAGACCAGCGACAGGTCGCCGAACCGGTAGCCGCGCTCGAGCATGAGGAAATAGGCGGTGTGAAGAACGGCGCTCACCGCGATGAACGCGAGGCCGGTCGAACTGAGGTCAGCGTGCTGCCACCACAGGATGCCGATTGCGAGCGGGGCATAGAACAGCGCCGAGAAGGCCGCGAACAGCCACATAAAAGCCAGGCCGCCGCCGCTTTTCTTCAGCAGATAGTTCCAGCTCGCGTGAATCAGCCCCGCGGCAATGACCAGCGCAAGCGCGAGGCCCGTCATGTGAGGCGGCGCAGGGGTGGTGCGGAAGTGAAAGCGGCATCCATCGGATGCCGCGATCTTATCAGGCGGCCGCGAGGCCGCCGCCGGCGCAGGACGCTATGCGGGAGGCGAATTCAGGCGTTCGACTGGATCACGCCGTTGACGATCCTGACTTTATCGCCTGGCCGCCATGCGGGCGCGGTGGTCGAGCGGATGGTGCGGATGGAGCCATCATCGAGCCTGACCTGCACCTCGTAGCTCTTGGTCGAGCGGACGCGTTTCTCGACTTCGTGGCCGGCGACGCCGCCGCCGACGGCGCCGACCACCGTCATCACGTCCTGACCGCGGCCGCCGCCGATCTGGCTGCCCACGAGTCCGCCGACGACTGCGCCGCCGACCGCCCCGAGGCCCGTGCCCTGGCCCTTCTGTTCGATTTCACGCACTGCCTGGATCACGCCGCAGTCGGCGCATTGTGGTTTTGCGGCGACCTGGGCCGGGGCCGGGCTGGCTTGAGCCCGCGCCACCGGCTGTCTTGCGGGGGCGGCGGCAGCGGGGGCCGGCTTCTGCTGCGCGGATGCGGGTTTCGGCTCCGATGCCGTCAACCCGTAACCGGCACTGCTGCTGGACGCCGGAATCCATCCCATGATCGCGGCGATGCCCAAGGCAGAGAAAAGAATGACTGCAATCCCGGCCATCACCATCAGCGGGTGCAGCGACGACTTACTGGTTTGAGCTTCCATGTTTTTCCCCTGAAAATGAGTGCAAGCCAAATATTGGTCTCGCGGCGTTCTTGTGCACAGCATTTATGCAAGCGTCATGTTGCCAACAAAACGCCGGCCGCCACGTGCTGTTTGTCACAACCACCGGCTTCGATTGCCGCAAGCGTGAATTAGTTCGCGCCGTATCGCAGCAACGCAGCAGCAGTTTTTCGCTCCGCGCGATGCGGCACCCGCAGGCTGCGCTGGGATTATTAAAATATTATGAAAAACCCGGCACCAGAAAAAACGGCATCCCGAGGATGCCGCGATTGCCATGCAGCCAGATCAGGCGTTGGACTGGATGGTGCCGTTGACCACCCTGACGCGGTCGCCGGCGTGCCATGGCGGCGCGGTAGCCTGGCTGACGGTGCGGGTGGTGCCGTCTTCGAAGCGGATGGTCACATCATAGGTGCGGCTGTTCTTCATGCGCTTTTCCACTTCGTGTCCGGCGTACGCGCCGCCCGCGGCGCCCACCACCTGCATCACCGTCTGGCCGCGGCCGTTGCCCACCTGGTTCCCGAGCACGGCGCCCAGCACTCCACCGGCCACCGCGCCGAGCCCGCTGCCCTCGCCGGGTTTCTGGATTTCGCGCACCGATTCCACTACGCCGCAGTCATAGCAGAGCTGCTTGGGCGCTTGGACGCGATGCGCGGGCGGCTCGTATCGCGGAGTATCTGGTTCATAGCGCGGCTCGGCCTGGGCAACCGGCGGGTAGTCGTAGCTGGCAACCTGTACCGGCGCGCGGCGCTGCTCGACGGGTTCGGTCCTCGTCACGGCAGGTCTCGGCTTGGGTTTGGCCACGGGCCTGGGTTCGATCGCACGCTGCTCGAGGGCCCGGGGCTCAGGCGCGGGTTTGACGAAACGTTGTTGCATTGCCGGCGTTATCGTTCGCGACTCGGCGACGAGGGAGGCCGGTTGGCCATGACCGGACGACGACGCCGGGACCCACCCCATGATAGCGGCGATGCCGGCGATGCTGAACAGCGTTACCGATACGGCTGCCACCATGATGAGCGGATGAGTGGTGCGCTTGACCTGGTTTTCCATGCTTTTCTCCTGCCTGATTGTGGGTGCGCTCGAGATGCGAAGAGTACGCTTCAACTAACGCTGGGTGCGCCGCAATGTTGACAGTTTCGATGCCTGGAAGGTGTAAAAAATTCTCTTGAAACAGATGCTTCCCGTAATAATTTGTAACCGGTGAAATATCTCGGATGGGCCGGGAGCGCAGCGGACACGCTGTGCTATTTGCGTTCGCCTCGTGCAGCCGATCAGCCGGACGGGCGCAGGTGCGGGAACAACAGCACGTCGCGAATGCTCGGCGCGTTGGTGAACAGCATCACCAGCCGGTCGATGCCGACGCCTTCTCCCGCAGTCGGCGGCAGTCCGTATTCGAGGGCGCGAACGTAATCGGCATCGTAGTGCATCGCCTCATGGTCGCCCGCCTCCTTCTGCTGTACCTGTTCGAGAAAACGCGCTGCCTGATCTTCCGGGTCGTTCAGCTCCGAGAAACCGTTTGCCATTTCGCGCCCGGTGATGAACAGCTCGAACCGGTCGGTCACCTCCGGATTGCGGTCGTTGCGGCGGGCGAGGGGAGACACCTCGGCAGGGTAATCGACGATGAAGGTGGGTTGTATCAGCAGGTGCTCGGTGGTTGCGTCGAACAGCGCCAACTGCAGCGCCCCCAGGCCTGTACCTGCCTGCCCCGGAGCGCCGAGCGCTGCCAGTCTGGCGAGAATGGCCTCCCGGCTTTCCAGATCCGCCGCCGGAATGTCAGGATGGAATCTGGCGATGGCCTCGGCCACCGTAAGGCGCGCAAACGGCTGGCCCAGATCGACCGAGTGTTCGCCGTACGTGAGCACGGTGGAGCCGAGTGTTTCCCGGGCGACCTTGCGCAGCATCTCCTCGGTGAAATTCATCAGGTAGCGATGGTCGCGGTACGCCTCGTAGAACTCCATCATGGTGAATTCCGGATTGTGCCGGGTCGAGATGCCTTCGTTGCGGAAGTTGCGGTTGATCTCGAATACTTTCTCGAAACCGCCCACCACCAGGCGTTTCAGATAGAGCTCCGGCGCAATGCGCAGATACAGCTGCATATCCAGCGCGTTGTGATGCGTGATGAACGGCCGCGCCACGGCGCCGCCCGGAATGGGATGCATCATCGGTGTCTCGACTTCAAGGAAGCCGCGCTCGACCATGAACCCCCGTATCGACTGGATGATGCGGCTGCGCAGATGGAACACCCGGCGCGCGTCCTCGTTGGTGATGAGATCGACGTAGCGTTGCCGGTATTTCGCTTCCTGGTCGCTCAAGCCATGGAATTTCTCCGGAAGCGGACGCAGCGCCTTGGTGAGCAGCCGCAATCCGGTGACACGGATCGACAGCTCGCCGGTGCGCGTTCTGAACAAGGTGCCGGTCGCGCCGAGGATGTCGCCCAGGTCGTAGTGTTTGAATGCCGCGTGCGCCGCTTCCCCGGTCTGGTCGTTGGTGATGTAGAGCTGGATGCGCCCGCTCATGTCCTGAATGGTGGCGAAGCTCGCCTTGCCCATCACCCGCTTGAGCATCATGCGGCCGGCCACGGTCACGGCAATCCTGGCCGAAACCGCCGCCGGCTCCAGCACCTCGTTGGTCTTGTCACCGTGCCCGGCGTGCAGGTCGGCGGCAAGATCGGTGCGATCGAAATCGTTGGGGAATGCCAGGCCGGCGGCGCGCCACGCCGCGAGCTTCGCCCGCCGCTCCGCGATGATCTGGTTTTCGTCCTGATGAACCGGTTGCGGCGCCTGGTCGGCCATGGGGTGGGACCTCGGTGAATGTGGATGTGCTGCGCGGCAGGCGGAACGCTACAGTCCCTGCTTCAGGCTGGCGCTGATGAAGTCTTCGAGGTCTCCATCCAGCACCGATTGCGTATTGCCGGTCTCGACGCCGGTGCGCAGGTCCTTGATGCGCGACTGGTCGAGCACGTAGGAGCGGATCTGGTGGCCCCAGCCGATGTCGGTTTTCGCGTCTTCCATCTTCTGCTGCTCCGCCTGGCGCTTGCGCATTTCCAGTTCGAACAGCTTCGAGCGCAGCATGGCCATCGCTTCGGCGCGATTGCGGTGCTGCGAGCGGTCGTTCTGGCACTGCACCACGATGTTCGTCGGCAGGTGCGTGATGCGCACCGCGGAGTCGGTCTTGTTGATGTGCTGGCCGCCCGCGCCCGAAGCACGGTAGGTATCGATGCGCAGGTCAGCGGGATTGATCTCGACTTCGATGTTTTCGTCCACTTCGGGATAGACGAACACGCTGGCAAACGAGGTGTGGCGCCGGGCGTTGGAGTCGAAGGGGGATTTGCGCACCAGCCGGTGCACCCCCGATTCGGTGCGCAGATGGCCGAAGGCGTAGTCGCCGCTCAGTTTCAGGGTCGCGCTCTTGATGCCGGCGACGTCGCCGTCGGATTCCTCGAGCACATCGACCCTGTAGCCTTTCTGCTCCGCATAACGGATGTACATGCGCTCCAGCATCCGCGCCCAATCCTGGGCCTCGGTGCCGCCCGACCCGGACTGGATGTCGACAAAGCAGTTGCCCGGATCGAGCGGGTTGGAGAACATGCGGCGGAATTCCAGCGCGGCAATGATCTTCTCGACAGCCGCCACGTCCGATTCGATGGACATCAGGGTGGCATCGTCCTGCTCGGATCTGGCCAGGGCGTAGAGTTCGGCCGCATCGCGCAGCTGAGCGTCCACCTCGGTCAGCTGGCCGACGACGCCTTCGAGCTGCTTTTTTTCGCGTCCCAGGTCCTGCGCGCGCTGCGCGTTGCCCCAGACCGCCGGATCTTCGAGGGCGGTGACGACTTCGGCCAGGCGCTTTTCCTTGGTGTCGAAGTCAAAGATACCTCCGGATCTGGGCCGAGCGGCGCTCGAGCGCCGACAGGTTGTTCGCGAGAAGATTGAGGCGTTCTGCTTCCATTGGATACCGCCGAAAAGCCGCGATTATAGCGTGGCGACCCGGGCCGGCGCGGCGCCGGATGCAGGACTTTCCCAGTGCTCGATGATGAGCTGCAGGGACTGCGCGCCATGGTATTCGTTGATCGACAGCCGGTACGCCGCGCCGACCTTCCCGGGCAGCGGCGCCAGCGAATTGAAGCGCATCGCTTCGATGGTGCGGCCCTCGCGCGCCAGTTTCAGCTTCAGATGGCGCTCGCCCACCACCCGCTGGCTCATCACCTGGAAGTGGTCGTAGAACAGCGGCTGCGGAAATCCCTGCCCCCAGGTCTCGCGCTCCAGCAACTGCGCCACGTTCAGGCTGAGATACGCCGGTTCCAGCGTCCCGTCGGTCTCGATGCGCTGCGCCAGGTCCTCGGCGCTGAGCAGGCTGCGCACCACCTCCTCGAATACGGCGGCAAAGCGCGGCAGGTCGGCGTCGCGCAGGGTGAGGCCGGCCGCCGCCGCGTGACCGCCGAAGCGCAGCAGCAAATCCGGTTCGCGCTTGGCGACGAGATCGAGCGCATCGCGCAGATGCAGCCCGGCGATGGAGCGGCCGGAGCCCTTCAATTCGCCGTCGGCGCCGCGGGCGAAGGCGATGACCGGACGGTGATGCCGGTCCTTGACCCGGCTGGCGAGAATGCCGATCACACCCTGGTGCCACGATGGGTCGAACAGCGATAACGTAAAGGTATCGCCCACGGCAAGCGCAGCGAGGCTGGCCTCGGCCTGCGCCTGCATTTCGCCCTCGATGGAGCGCCGTTGCCGGTTCAGTTCATCGAGCTCGCGGGCGATGTTGAGCGCGCGTCCCTGGTCATCGGTCACCAGGCATTCGATGCCGAGGCGCATGTCGGCAAGACGTCCGGCCGCGTTCAGCCGCGGCCCGATGAGAAACCCCAGGTCGAAGCTGCCGGCCCGCGAGGCATCGCGTCCGGTGGCGGCGAACAGGGCGCGGATGCCGGCCTGCATCCGCCCGGCGCGGATGCGCCGCAGGCCCTGGGTCACCAGGACCCGGTTGTTGTGGTCAAGGCGCACCACATCCGCCACCGTGCCGAGCGCAACCAGGTCGAGCAGGTCGCCCAGATTGGGTTCGGTACGCCCGGCGAAGGCGCCGCGGGTGCGCAGTTCGAGCCGCAGCGCCAGCATCACGTAGAACATGACGCCGACGCCGGCCAGGCTCTTGCTCGCAAAACCGCAACCATGCTGGTTGGGGTTGACGATGACGGCGGCGCGGGGTGTGGTCGTGCCGGGCAGATGATGGTCGGTGATCAGCACCGCGATGCCGAGCGCATTGGCGCGATCCACGCCCTCGACGCTGGCGATGCCGTTGTCCACGGTGATGATCATGTCCGGCTGCATCGTGGCCGCGAGATCGACGATCTCCGGCGTCAGGCCGTAGCCGTATTCGAACCGGTTCGGCACCAGATAATCGACAATGCCGCCGAAGGCGCGCAACGCGCGTATGCCGACCGCGCAGGCGGTGGCGCCGTCGCAGTCGTAATCGGCGACGATCAGCAGGCGTTTTTTCGCCGCGATGGCATCCGCCAGCAGCACCGCCGCGCGCTGCGCATTGAGCAGCGCCGTGGGCGGGAGCAGCGCGGCAAGCGCGTCGTCGAGTTCCTGCCGGGCCTGTATGCCGCGCCCGGCGAACACGCGGGCGAGAACCGGGTGCACGCCTTCTCGCTCCAGTTGCGACTGGGTGGCGAAGGAAACCCTGCGGCTGACGATGAGGCGCGCGTTCACGTTGACACCGGCGAGCGATCCGATCCCCGCATTCGCGGGGACGACGCGCCCAGATACGCGGCAAGCGGCTTCGGCCGCCGCCAGAAATAGCGCAGGTCGGCGCGTACCGTTTCGGCGTGGAGCAGGGTCGCATGTCCGCCGAGCAACAGCGTGACCATGCCGATCTGGCCGTGCCGCAGCGCGGCGAGCAGCGGCGAGAACCAGTGTCGCTCCAGCGCAGCAAGCGCCGCATGCCATGCGTGCGCATCGCCATGGGCGGCGGGGCGCTCGAGGGAATCCACGACAATCAGGGCAACACCCGCATTCGTTTCGGCATCGAGCCAACGCTCGGCCCCATCGGGCAGGTTGCGTACGGCAATGCCGGCTGAGCGTGCGAGGCCGCGCGCCAGCGGAGAATCGGCTGCAAGCGCATCCAGCGGCGCGTCGCGCCGCGCATCCACGGCGCCGGTATCCGCAGCGACGGGCTGCAGCCGCCCGGCGCCCCAGAACCAGATGCCGTTCGCTGCGGGTTTGCCCGCTGCCTCGCGGGCGAGGTTGACCGGATGTTCGTGAATCAGCATCTGCGCCTCATTGATGATGGCGCGCCAGCGGCCGCCGTCGGGCCCTTCTGGCATGCAGCCCTCCAGTGCGGCGCCAAGCGCGAGCCGCAGCGGCGTGGTGCTCATGTCCGGCAGGTCCTTCAGTCGCGCGTACCAGCGATCGGGCCGCGCCGGAATCAAGGTCATCACGTCGCCAAAATGGCGATTCAGCGATTCGCACAAGGCGTCCGCCTCGTCGCGGCCCAGTTCCAGCAGGGTGGCATCGGCAAGCACCAGCCGGTCGCGATCGACGCGCAGGTGCACCGGATCGGCGCACATCCAGGCGGCATCGCCGGGACGGGCCGGATGCGGGCCTGTCGTGCCGTCCGAACCTTCACCGAGCAACGCATAGGGGGCAACCGGCAAAGTTGTGCGCAGGGTGTCCGCGGTGCCGGCTGCCGCGGTTTCCACCAGTGGTTCGCCGGCCACGCCGAACCGGCGCAATAGCCACGCTTCGGTGCCGGGGTGCCTGACCCGCTTGCGCCGTCCTTTTCCGAGCAGGGAGTCGAGTGCCGGCGTTTTTACGGAGAGGGGCGCATCACCGGAGAAATCCGGATCGATCAATGCGGGAACGAACAGCTGCACATGCATGGCGGCCAAGTGTAGCACCGCACTCGAGCCGCACCGTGATGTTTCCAGGCGGGCCCAACCGGCCTTCGAAGGCGCCAGCGATGACATCGGCTGTCAAAAAAAAGGGGGGCCGGCGGAGCCGGCGAAGAAAAATCTCTGCGCCGCCCGGCCGGCCTCCAGCCTGTGACTCGTCCCACGGAACGCGGTGAAACGCGTTCCGCAGTTCAAGCTTGAGGCGATGCTTCCTGGCTTACTGCACGCCTTCCAGCGGAGTGAGCGCCACCGATGATGCGGTTGTGCCGCGTACCACGCGGTCATGAATCACCGAGCTCGAGGTGCCCAGCGGCGCATGATAGTTGGCAAGCTTCAAGTAGCACGATATGCCGGTGTACAGGGTCGGGCCGTTGTAGCTCAGGACCTTCTTGCCGTTCAGCCAGGCGATCATGAAGCCGTCGCTGCCCGAGGACCATTTCACGTTGTAGACGAAGTCGTACCAGCGATTCTTGGTCACTGCACCCACAGGCGCGCCGTACGGATCCGGGATCACCGCCTGGTACTGACCCTCGTTGAGCGTCGGTCCGCCATAGCCGCGGCCCCGCAAGCCGATGCCGGCCATGGTCTGGATCTCGAAATTCGCCAGTCCGGAACTGGAGTTGTGGTGGAAATCCATCACGATGCCGCCGCTGGACGGGAACACAAAATTATCCGGGAACATCACCGAGTGCGCCCACCATTCCGTCTGCCCCTGGTTGCAATAGCTCGCCGCAGGCGCGAGGCTCAGGTCGTTGCGTTCCCAGTCACCGCTGCCATGCACGTTGTTGTCGCCTGACAGGGTGTTCAGCGAGATGCCGCGTGTTCCGGTGCGTGCATTGGAAACGAAGGTGCTGCGCGGGCTCGGCTCGATCTTCGACTGCTCTTCAAAGCCGCAGTAGGTGCCTTCGAAGTCGCAGAAGAACTGCACCGTGCCCGTGGGCGTCGGAGTAGGGGTAGGAGTAGGAGTAGGCGTCGGAGCAGGCGTCGGCGTAGGCGTCGGCGTAGGCGTCGGCGTGGGAATCGGCGTTCCCGCGCTTGCCAGCACGCTGATGGTGTTCAGATTGAAATACTGCTTGTCCGAAACCACTTTGAGAACGCGTTTCCCGGCGCTTAAGGGGATGGCCGCTTTGCCGACCCACTGGAACGTGGCCCAGCTGGTGGTGTTCGGAACGCTGATCGATCCGGTCACATTCACGCCATCCACTTCGATGTGAAAGGAGGGCACGATTGAATAATTGTGCGCTGCCCGGATGGAAATGTCGTAATTGCCGGTGGCCGGCACGTTGAGGGTGTAGGCCATCCACTCGCCCGTCTGGAAGTTGTTGACGTCGTGTCCGCCGCCGAGCGGATCGGTCGAGACGACGATGTCCACGCCTTCGCTGGTGCGGTATTGACCGCCCAGATTGCTCGCGCTCGTATCATGATAGGCGACACCCTGGCCGCCCTTGTCGAAGTTCTTCGCTGCGAATGCGGCCGGAACGGCGATAGGTGTTCCCGTATAAGGGGTGCCGGCGTAGGAATACGTGGACGGGGTGCTGGTGGAGGTGGTCACCTCGGTCAGCACGATCTTGTCGACGCGCGCCAGTGCTCCTGCGTTGAGCGTGCCGGCGAGCTTGATGGTGTCGCCGGTATTGAGCACGACGTTATTTTGCGTGAAAGAGGCCGGATCGCCGTTGTTCCCCAGCGGATAGGTGTAGTCCCTGAGCAAGGTCGTGCCCTTGGACAGTTTAAGGTTCGGCTGGCCGTCGTTTTCAAGCTCAACGAAAACCTGAATGTTGTAGGTTCCGCTCTTGCCGCCGAAGGTTTGTGTCACCGTCCCAGTGGTGCCGCTGGAAATCTTGATCAACGATCCGTCGGCCGTGTAACCGCCGGAACGGCTCATGCTTTCAGCCTCGATGGTGATCGCGGCCATGGCGCTGCCGGCGCCAGTCGCGGACAATAGTCCGAAAGCAGCCACGGCTTTTTTCATGCTCCCGCGCCACTCCGAGAAATGGAAGGGGGTGGCAGGGCGCGAGCCTGTGTAGTGGGTCAGGTCTGACATGTAGTTCTCCCAGAATATGGATTTTGCGAAGGACGTCCGAAGTCGTCCGGGCCGCAGCCCTATTGGCAACCGCCGTGCCAGGTCCCAAATCTGAGTTAAATCAATGACTCCCGAAAATTACCGGCAACTCCCCGATGACTTTATGTCGTCTTGTCACGACGCGCTATAACTACAGGCTGTCATTGCGGGGCGGAAACGTGTCGCGAAAGCCGTCGTGTTTCAATGACAAGATGTCGCCGGGTTTGCCAGGACGCTGATTCTAAAGAAAGTTGATTGTCACCCATCGGCGACAACAGCGGTTTCGGCATTTTCCCGCGAAGCGAACCCGCGCGAGCCGTCCCGGGCAACCCGCCTGTCCTTGGGCCACCCACTTTGTGGCACACTCGGCCGGCACAAACAAGACGAATCGACCAATCAGCGTGCCTTTCGAACTCCTTATCGGCCTGCGGTACACGCGGGCCCGCAACAAGGCCGCCGGCCGCAATCAGTTCATCTCCTTCATCTCCCTCATCTCGATGCTCGGCATTTCACTGGGCGTGGCGGCGCTGATCGTGGTGTTGTCGGTGATGAACGGCTTCCAGAAGGAATTGCGCGCCCGCATCCTCGGCGTGGCGTCGCACGTTCAGATCAGCGGCCCCAATAATCGCCTGTCCGACTGGGACGCGGTGATGGCGAGCGCAAAGCGCCATCCGCAGGTGGTGGCGGCCGCGCCGTTTGTCAACGAACAAGGGATGCTTTCCGCCGGAACGGTGGTGCGTGGCGCCATCGTGCGGGGCATCCTGCCGGACGCGGAGAACAAAGTGGCCGATATCGGCACACATATGGTGGCCGGCCGGCTGGAAGATCTGCGGCCCGGCGAATTCGGCATCGTGCTCGGTGGCGAACTGGCGCGAGCGCTCAGCCTGCGGACGGGCGACCAGGTCACGCTGATCGCGCCGCAGGGGCTGGTGACGCCCGCAGGACTGTTGCCGCGGGTGAAGCAGTTCCGGCTGGTCGGCGTTTTCGAAGTGGGCATGTTCGAGTACGACTCCGGGCTCGCACTGATGCACCTGGAGGATGCGCAACGCATGTATCAGCTCGGCAGCATCATCTCCGGGGTACGGCTGAAGCTCGATGACCTGTTCCAGTCGCGCCAGGTGTCGCGCGACCTGATGACCCGCATCGGCGGCGATTTGTCCGTCACCGACTGGACCCGCAGCCACGCGAATTTCTTCCGCGCGGTGCAGATCGAGAAGAACGTGATGTTCATCATCCTGTTGCTGATCGTCGCGGTGGCCGCATTCAACATCGTCTCGACACTGGTGATGGCGGTCACCGACAAGCAGCCCGACATCGCGATCCTGCGCACCCTGGGGGCGAGCCCGGCGAGCATCATGAAGATCTTCGTCGTGCAGGGGGCGCTGATCGGCGTGATCGGCACCTTGATCGGCGTGGCAGGCGGGATGCTGCTTGCGCTCAACATCGACGTGGTGGTGCCGTTCATGGAGCGCGCGCTCAACGTGCAGTTTCTCGCCAAGGAGGTCTATTACATCAGCGAGCTGCCCTCGGATCTGCACCGCTCCGACATCGTGGTTATCACGCTCGTCTCGCTGCTGCTGTCCTTGCTGGCGACGCTTTATCCAAGCTGGCGGGCCTCGCGAGTCAATCCGGCGCAGGCGCTGCGCTATGAATAGGAAGAAAATGCCTTGGCGTTTTCCCCAATTTCGGGGTGCGCGAGGGGGCTTGCCCCCTCGCTTCGTGGACGACTAGAAAGTGCAGGCTGCAGCGTGAAGGCTGAGGGGGAGAACGAGCGGCAGACTGCGGTACTGCGCTGCCGCGGACTGCGCAAGACCTACGCCCAGGGGCGCACCGAGGTGCCGGTCCTGATGGGGGTGGATCTTGACGTCATGCCGGGTGAACTGGTCGCCATCGTCGGCGCCTCCGGATCGGGCAAGAGCACCTTGCTGCACCTGCTGGGCGGGCTGGACGCCGCCAACGCGGGCGAGGTGACGGTGCAGGGCAGGCCGATCGAGGACCTGTCTGAAGCCGAGCGTGGCGAGTTGCGCAACCGTACTCTGGGTTTCGTCTATCAGTTTCATCATCTGCTGATGGAATTCACGGCCCAGGAGAACGTCGCCATGCCGCTGCTCATCCGGCGCGAATCGCCGGCGCGGGCAGAGGCGGCGGCGGCCGCGATACTGAACGAAGTGGGACTGGGCGCTCGCCTGACGCATACCCCGGGCGAGCTCTCCGGCGGCGAGCGCCAGCGCGCGGCGCTGGCACGGGCGCTGGTGACCGGACCGGCGTGCGTGCTGGCCGATGAGCCGACCGGCAATCTGGACCGGCACACCGCGGATGCCGTGTTCGGCCTGATGCTCGAACTGAACCGCAGCCGCAACACCAGTTTCGTCATCGTCACGCACGAACCGGCGCTGGCGGCGCAGGCGCATCGCATCCTGCGGCTGCAGGACGGTGTGCTGAGGCCCGACACCGAAGGCAGCCACCCGCGTCCGCGGTAACGGCGCCGCACACCCGGTGCGCGCCGCACCGGGGTCACGTCAGGGCAGGCATGCGCGCCGGTCGCATCAACCGCCGCGCCCGCCATGCGTTACCCGATGGACGGGCCACATCGGTGGGACGACCGATGCCTACACACGCGTATCGGCGGGCTCATGAGAACAGCAATAATCGCTTTCGCCTGCGGCGTCTGGCTGCTGCAGCGGCAAGCGCAATTGCCCGGGATCGCGATGCTGGCGGCCATGGCGGGGAGCGCGGCGTTGCTCGCCATCGTGGCCTATCGGCTGCCGGGCGCTGACAGGCAGGGGGCACGGTGGCAACGTTGCCGGCGCGGGGCCGGGCTGCTGTCGTTGATCGCCGCGGCCGGCGTGGCAGGCTTTTGCTGGGCCGCACTGATGGCGCAGGTGCGGCTCGCCGACCGGCTGGAGCCGCGCCGGGAAGGCGAAGACGTCACGGTGGTGGGCGTGGTGGCCAGCCTGCCGCAGCCGTTCGACCGCGGCGCGCGTTTCGAATTCGACATCGAACAACCCGGGCCGGGCGCCGGCGTGCCCAGCCGCGTTTTGCTGTCCTGGTACAACGGCCTTGCTCCCGAGGAATTCCAGGAAGTGGTGCCGCTGCGGGCCGGCGAACGCTGGCGCTTCACCATCCGCCTGCGCCGGCCGCACGGCAACGCCAATCCGCACGGCTTCGATTACGAGGCGTGGCTGCTGGAACGCGGCCTGCGCGCCACCGGCTACGTGCGGCCCCCGGCGCGCGCGGCAGGTGCCGGGGCGTCCGCCCCGGGCGAATTGCCGCGCCAGCGGCTCGATGCTTTCGTCTGGCGGCCTGCTTACATTGTGGAACGGCTGCGGGAGGCGATTCGCGAGCGCTTCTGGGATGCGCTGCCAGACGCTCCCGGCGCCGGGGTGCTCATCGCGCTCGCCATCGGCGACCAGAAAGCCATCGAACCGGAGGAATGGCAGGTGTTTGCGCGCACCGGCGTCAGCCATCTGATGTCGATCTCCGGCTTGCATGTGACCATGGTGGCCGGGCTGTTCGCCGCACTGATGGCGTGGCTGTGGCGGCGTTCGGAGCGCCTCATGCTGCGCCTGCCGGCGCGCCGCGCCGCGGCGGTTGCCGGATTTGCGGCGGCGTTTGCCTACTGCCTGCTCGCCGGGTTCGCCGTGCCGGCGCAGCGCACCCTGTACATGATCGGCATCGTTGCCTTGTCGCTGTGGCTGTCGCGCAGTCACGCACCGAGCAGGGTGCTGGCGGTTGCGCTCGCGCTGGTGCTGCTGCTTGATCCGTGGGCGGTGCTGTCGCCGGGTTTCTGGCTGTCGTTCGGCGCGGTGACGGTGATCTTTCATGTCAGCACGGCGCGGCCGCGAGCAAATCCGGAACTCCGGTCCGCGACGCTCTGGTTTTCGCAGTGGCTCGGCATGCAATGGGCCATCACCATCGGCCTGGTGCCGTTGCTGCTCATCCTGTTCCAGCAGGTCTCCCTGTCGTCGCCTTTCGCCAACGCGATTGCCATTCCGCTGGTCAGTCTGGTGATCACGCCGCTGGCCCTGGCCGGAGCGGTGCTGCCCTTTGACTTCCTGCTGCACCTGTCGCACTGGCTGCTTGAATGGTTGATGCCGCTGCTCGCGTGGCTGGCGGCACTGGATGCCTCGGTGTGGCAGCAGCATGCACCGGCCGCCTGGACCCTGCCCCTGGCGCTGCTCGGGCTTGCCTGGCTGTTGATGCCGCGCGGCTTTCCGGCACGCGCCATCGGCCTGGTATTGCTCGCGCCGATGCTGGCGGTGGCGCCGGCCGTGCCGGACGCGGGCACGTTTCGCATGACGGTGCTTGACGTCGGACAGGGGCTGGCGGTGCTGCTGCGCACCCGCGATCACGCGCTGCTGTACGACGCCGGGCCGTCTTTCTCGCCTGCCGCGGACAGCGGCAACCGCGTCATCGTGCCGTTCCTGCGCGGTGAAGGCGTGCGCCGTCTTGACGTTCTCGTTGTCTCACACCAGGACAACGACCATGCCGGCGGCGCGGCCTCGGTGCTGGCGGCGTTGCCGACGGGACAGGTGCGCTCGTCGCTGGCCGCCGATCATCCGCTGCTGGCCGCGGCAACCGCGTGGCGCCTGCCGTGCCGCGCCGGCGACGCATGGGACTGGGACGGCGTGCGCTTTGAATTTCTCCACCCTGAAGGGGATGTGTCAGGAGGACCGCTCCAGAGCAATGCGCCGCAGGGCGCTGCGCCGCCAACGCCTGAGCGCGCCAACGACCGCAGTTGCGTGCTGAAGGTGTCGAGTCCGCACGGCGCGGCGCTGCTCACCGGCGACATCGAGCGGCGCGCCGAACAGGCGCTGCTCGAGCGCCGGGCCGACCTGCGCGCCGCGGTGCTGGTGGTGCCGCATCACGGCAGCGGCACCTCGTCCCTGCCGCAATTCATCGAAGCCGTGGCGCCTGCCAGCGCGGTGTTCACGGTCGGCTACCGCAATCGCTTCGGCCATCCGCGCGCCGACGTGATGGCGCGCTATCGAGCCGCCGGGAGTGACATCGTGCGCACCGACGCGCTCGGTGCGGTGCGCTACGACTTCGGTCCGGCGGGCATCCGCATGGACGCTTACCGCGAATCGTCGCGGCGTTACTGGCATGGCGTCTGATGCGGGGAAAGCGGCGAGGGGAGACTCGCCCTTGTCAGGTTTGCGCAAGCCAGGAGGAGGGAAGGCAGGCGCTATAATGACCGGCCAGACCTCCCAGGAGAACACTATGAACACCGCACGGGCGTGGGCTGCGGCGATACTGCTGTCCTTTTCTTTCACGGCGCTCGCCCAGCAGGGCGAGTCCGTGGGCCAGAAAATAAAGGGTAGCGCGACCGAGGCGAAACAGGCCATCAAGCGCGACGTCGCGACAGTGAAGCGCAAGGTGAGGAGAGACGCCGCGGCGGTGCGCGCCAAGGCCAACCGGGACAAGGCCGCGGTGAGGCGCAAGGCCGCCATCGCGCAGTGCAACGACGGCGTGTACAGCTACACCCGCCGCGGCACCTGCAACCAGCACGGCGGCATCAGGAAGCGCCTGCGCTAGCAGGGGCTGAGCTAGACGCCGAAAACCTTCAGTACCGAGTCGGTCAGCCCTTCCAGACGCCCTCCGGAGAGGCCCGACCTTCTGTTCGGGCCGGGTATCTTTTCGTAAATACAGATGCCGGAGCCGCCGGCAAACCGGCCGTTGAAAAGCGGCCTCTCGCGGCGCCAGTAGGAAGCGAACGTCTCGCAGCGCGCCACCGAATACTGTGCATCAGCACCGAAGCCCAAGTGATCCAGCGCAGCACACCCGCCAGGTGCGGCGGCGAAACTACGCCCTGAGCCCGGACTGGTTGCCCTGACAATCAGCGTTCATCGGTGCGCTCAGGATGGCGCATCCTGAGCGCCGCGCCGCCGCAGCGTACGATTTGCCTTCAACACCGGCCTGGGGGTCAATGGGAACGGGCGCTTCCCGGTACACTGGCACTTGAGGAGCGAGGTGCAGAAAGATTGCCCGGCGCTCGACCAGGCGGATACGAAAGAGGGAAACCCATGCTCGAATCGGACATGACGGAACAGCAGCGGATGATGCGCGATGCGGTGCGCCGCATCGCAGAAGAACACTTGAAGCCGCGCGCCGCCAAGGCCGACCGCGAGTATGCGCCGCCGCTCGAAAACCTCAAGGTGCTGGCGGAAAACGGTTTCACCGGCATGGTGATTCCGGAGGAATACGGCGGGCTGGGCCTGGGCATTTTCGACATGACCCTGATCATGGAGCAGATCGCCCGCTGCTGCGCCAACACGGCGATCCTGATGGGCACCTTCGATGGTCCGACGCCGCGCGTCATTTATCACGCCGGCTCGGAGAAGCAGAAAAAGCTGTATCTGCCGAAGATCGCCAGGGGCGAACTGGCTACCGGCTGGTCGATGTCCGAGCCCAACGCCGGATCCGACGTCGGCAACGTCGAAACCAAGGCGGTGAAGGACGGCAACGATTACATCGTCAATGGCTCCAAGCTGTGGTGCTCGGGCGCGCAGGTGGCCGAAATGTTTCTGGTGCTGGTGCGCCTTGATGCGGCGCCGGGCATGAAAGGACTGGGCGCACTCCTGATCGAGAAGGACACCCCCGGCTTTTCCGTGGGCAAGCACCTCGACCTGATCGGCCTGCGCGCCACCGGCATGGCGCCGCTGTACTTTCAGGATTGCCGCGTTCCCGCGGAAAACCTGATCATTCCGGCGGGCAAGATGCGCAAGCTATTCGAGGTGCTCGACGGTGATCGCATCTGCGGCAATCCGCCGGTCTGCCTCGGTGTTGCCGAAGCCGCGCTGCACGATGCGATCGGCTACACCCGCGAGCGCAGGCAGTTCGGCCGTGCGCTGTCGGAATTCCAGGGCCTGCAATGGAAACTGGCGGACATGGCGATCGATGTCGAGGTGGGCCGCAACATGCTTTACAACGCGGCGCGGCGTGCCGATGCGGGGGCGGGGACGACCATCGACGCCTCGGTCGCCAAGACCTTCGTCAACGAAATGGCGGTGCGGGTGACCAACTCCGCGATCCAGCTCGCCGGCGCCTACGGCCTGTCGGAGGAGTATCCGTTCGAGCGCTACTTCCGCGACGTGCGCGGCATGTCGATCGGCTACGGCTCCACCGAGATCCATCGCAACACCATTGCCCGGGAAATGATCGAGGGGCGCTACACGCCCTGAGGGACGTCCGAGCCAGGTCAGGCGGCCACTCGCGCCATAATTTTTCGAGCGCCTTATCGCGTTCATGCTTGCTTATTGGAGAGCCGGTGCTTTCACGGGACCTTGATGTAGTAGATGAAGCGCAGTTAGCCGGGCTAGTCGAAACCGGCGCGACAACCTGCCCGTCAGCGAGGACTTCTACCCTTGCGCTTTGCGGGTAACATTCTCACCATTCAACCGGCGAACAAAGACAACAATGGAACACCTGATCCAGTTGCACATCGAGAAACTCGCGGAAGGCTTATACCTCGCCACCAGCGATGAAGTGCAGGGTTTGGTGGCGCAGGGACGCACCATACAGGAGACCATCGAGATTGCACGCGACGTCGCCAGGAAGTTGCTCGAGGCGCAGCCCGATTCCGCAGCTACACACCTCCAGAAGGCTCACGACGTCTTTGACTATTCGTTGGTCGTGTCGACTTGATGGGGCGGCTTGCCGAGTTCACCTACCGGAATATAGTCAGGCGACAGAAGCAACTGGGGCTCGTGTTCCATCGCCAAGCCGCGGGTTTGCATGATATCTGGTTCAACCCGGCGCTGAATCGCTATACAACAATCCTGAATCATCCCGGCGATATGCCCGAAGGGACCCTGCGTGCCATTCTCAAGCAGGCGGGCATCGAGGCAGACGTGTTCTTGCAGAATGAGTGAAGTAGTGGGTCACCCAAAGGCAACCCGTTGCAGATGCGGGTGAACCGCCGCGAGCGGCGGCGCTTCGAGAAGTACGACGTTGAAATGGCCGGTGCCAATCTTCGCGCGGAGAAGCTGCGTACCTTGATGCCGCCATGGCCAGGCGGAGCGGATTTTGCGTTCGGCACGGCAGGCGCAACTACGGTTTGGATGCGCAACATCGTCGCGCCGCCGCTGTCGCAACTGCCGCCACAATCGACGACGGCATCGGAGAAACGCCCCGCATGAGTGACCCATTCCGCAGGCGCAAAGTGCAATGCGCCACCCTGAGTGGCCTGCACCGCATGGCCTATCTCGAATGGGGCGAGCCGGACAATCCGCGCGTCCTTGTTTGCGTGCACGGCCTGTCGCGCTGCGCGCGTGATTTCGACACCTTTGCCGCTGCCATGGCGGGGGAATACCGGGTGGTGTGTCCGGATGTGCCGGGCCGGGGCGATTCGGACTGGCTGAGCAATCCGCTGGAGTACGCCGTGCCGACGTACGCGGGCGACATGGTCACCCTGATCGCGCGGCTTGACGTCGAGACGGTGCACTGGGTCGGCACCTCGATGGGCGGGCTGATCGGCATGGTGCTCGCCTCCCTGCCCGACTCGCCGATCGCGAGGCTGGTGCTGAATGACGTCGGACCGCTGGTCACGGCGAGTTCTCTACAGCGTATCGGCGCCTACATCGGCAAATGGCCGCCGTTGCCGACCATTGAGGCGGCCGAGCAGTACCTGCGCGCCGTCAGCGCGTCGTTCGGCCCGCACAGTGACGCGCAGTGGCGCTCGCTCACCGAGCACGTGGTGCGCCGGCAGGCCGATGGCGCCTGGCGCATGCACTACGATCCGAACATCGCGGTGGCGTTCAACGCGCCGGGCGCGACCGACCCTGAAGGCAGGCATCGCGATATCGACCTGTGGCCCTGCTACGATGCGATCCGCGCCCCAACCCTGGTGGTGCGCGGCGCGCTCTCGGACCTGCTGACGCGGGAGACTGCCAGGCAAATGGCCGAACGCGGGCCGCGCGCCAGGGTGGTGGAGATCGCAGGCGTCGGCCACGCACCGACATTGATGCAGCCGGATCAGATTGCGGTGGTGCGGGAATTTCTGCTGGCCTAGCAGCCTGTCGGGAATGCGGCGTTCCGCCGGTTACATACCCTCACTCTGTAGCTGTATCGGGGGCGCTGCTTTTACCGGAGGCATCCCTTGTCCTACACCTACACCCTTGGTCAACGCGTCTGGCAGTTCAGTGATATGAAGGACCTGCTGGCGAAGGCGACGCCGCTGCGCTCGGGCGATGCGCTGGCCGGCATCGCCGCGGTCACCGCGAGAGCGCTTGGCGGCACGCATCTGTCTGGCCGACCTGCCGCGCAAGGTATTTCTCCAGGAGCCGCTCATCCAGTACGAACAGATGAAGTCACGCGCCTCATCCTTGACGACCGCGATGCGCACGCCTTTGCCGCCCGCTGCGATCAGGATCACGAGCATGGCCGTGCATCGATAATTTCAAACGCCATACGATACCGCAAACCAGTCCCGGGAGTCATGACCATGGCAAAAATTCTTGCGCTGTACAAAAAGCCGGCCGATGCGGCCGCGTTCGATCGCTACTATTTCTCGACCCACGTCCCGATCGCGAAGAAGATCACCGGGCTGCGGCGTTACGAAGTCAACGCCGGTCCGCTCGCCACGCTGCAAGGCGAGTCGCCGTATCACCTTGCCGCCATTCTCAGTTTTGATTCGATGGCGGCCATTGAGCAGGCGCTCGGTTCGTCCGAGGGTCAGGCGACGGCGAACGACCTGGCCAATTTCGCGCAAGCGGGCGTGGATCTGCTGATGTTCGACTCCAGGGACGTGTAAGGCCGCCAGGCGAACGCTGATCCGCTACCGGCAGGCTTTTTAGCGCGGCTCGACCTTTTCCGCCTGCTGACAGTCGGCATCTTTGTCGTGGCCGGGTTGCGCGCACCAGGTGACGCGTGCTTTCTCCCGGCAGAGAATGCCGCTGAAACCCCTTGCGCAACCCGCCGCTTTTTGCGCGTCGGCGAGGTTGCCTGACAGATGGCCGGGGGCCGGGCTCGATACTCCGGGCGTTTCAGCCGCGGGGAATGTGCCCGACACGGCAGAGGGAACAGCGGATGGCGCGCCGCCGCCGGACGCGGACCGGGGCGGATCCGGCTCCAATACATGCTGCGGCGGCGTGGATTCGTAGCGTGGTCGCTCGCTGGCCTGTCGCCCGGCCGGATCAGGCGTCATGGGGGACGGAACGGTTTCCCGTCGCTGCGGCGCGCCGGCGGCGCCCGGCGTGGCGCTGCGTTCCGATTTGAGCGGCGTGGCCGGCGGCTTGCCGAGCATCAGAAAAATGATGCCGCCTGTCACTACCACCAGCCCGAACAAGGCGCCGATGAGAATCGCCGGCAGTCGCCACCATGCAGGGTTCGACGTCATGTGCAGCAGGGTCCGTTCAGCTGGATGGAGCGATCATCATAAGGATTTCTGGCGCGCTCCGTGGCCGCGAGTATCGACTGACTGCAATTTGGCCGATAATGCGCGCAACAGCCATCCGCCCGATCCCTGGGCAGTGCCTGACAGGAGCGCGGCATGACCCCCCGATTCGCGATGAGCAAGGAGCAGTCCTCATGACCGGCGCGCCGAGCCCGCCGGCCCAGCGTGCGGCCGGCGCCAAAGAGCCGCCCGTCTGGATGGACATGGACCAGGCGCAGCTCGATGCCGCCTACAACCAGAGCGTCTACGCGCCCAACATGCAGCAGGTGCTGCAGCGTCTGGCGACCAACAGCGAGGTGACGCGCAGGCATATCGGCGCGCCACAGCGCTTTTCTTATGGCAGCACGCCCACCGAGGCGCTCGACCTGTACCGCACCACGCGGCCGAATGCGCCAGTGAATGTTTTCATACACGGCGGCGGCTGGCGCAGCGGACAGGCGCAGGACTATGGCTATGCGGCCGAACTATTTGTCCATGCCGGCGCGCATTTCGCGGTGCTTGACTTCATCAACGTGCTGGAGGCGGGCGGCAGCCTGTTCCCGATGGTGGAGCAGGTGCGCCGCGCCGTGGCCTGGGTGTATCGCAATGCGTCCGGTTTCGGCGGCGATCCGAACCGCATTTATCTCACCGGCCATTCCTCGGGCGGCCATCTTGCCGGGGTGGTGCTCACCACCGACTGGCGCGGCGAATTCGGCCTGCCGGCCGACCTGGTGAAGGGCGGATTGTGCGCAAGCGGCATGTACGACCTCGCGCCGGTGCGCCTGTCGGCGCGCAGCACCTACGTGAATTTCACCGATGAAATGGAACAGGCGCTCAGTTCGCAGCGCCACCTGGACAAGCTGAACGCGCCGCTGATCGTCGCCTGCGGCAGTCTGGAGACGCCCGAATTCCAGCGGCAGCCCCGCGATTTCGTTGCTGCGATCAAGGCTGCGGGCAAACCGGTGGAGCTGCTGGTGGGCGAGCATTACAATCATTTTGAAATCGCCGAAACGCTGGCCCAGCCCTACGGCGTGCTGGGCCGCGCGGTGCTGAAGCAGATGAAGCTTGTCCCGCACAAGGCGCCGGTCTGACGGCCGCCGTGCCCGGGCAGAATGGCTGCCTTCCGTCTCGCAAGGGGAGTATTTCATTGGCTCAAGGATTTTGCGGCCGATGTTGAGCGGCTCACCGGACCGGGGTTGATCGAGCGGCGCCCGACGGCACGCTCAAGGCTCCGTATGACGAGCTGGTCATTCACGCGCCGCTGACTGCCGCGGCCCGACGCCGCGCCGCGCAGGGAGAGGAAAGGAAGGAGAATCAAGCCGGGCGCGAAGTCTGAAAGGCTTGCCGGCGGGGCGCAACCGCGTGCTTGAGCCCGCCTCGAACCGGGCACTTTATCTTACGTTAATTTCGCTCGCCTTCGCCCCCCCGGCAGGGAGCGATCGGGGCGGGTCAGTGGTAAATCAGGGGCATTGAAGTTTCTATTTCCCGCTAAAAATCAGAAGGAGTTGAGCCAACGGCGGCGCTCGATTGGTCCCAGTGCCCAGTCGTGCAAAGCATCCCCGGAAAGGTCAGCGGGGCGTGGGTGTTCAAGAATACCCGGATGCCGGTTGCGATTATCTTCGAGAATCTGGAAGACGGCATGACCATTGACGAGGTAATGGAGCAGTTCCCGGTCACACGGGAGCAGGTCACAGCTGTGCTTGAGTTCGCTGCCCGTAGTCTGGATGCGCCCGCGCCTGGGCGCTGATGCGCATCCTGTTTGACAACGGGACGTCCAGGGGCATCGCGAAAGCGCTACTGGTGTTGGCGCACGATCAAACCCGGACATTTGCCGCCTCACGACTCTTCGCCAGTTGCTTGACCGTCGTTTGTACGTCGCGGCTGGCTGCCGCCAGCGCCGACTTCGCTTCCTTGGCTGCCGTGAACAGTTCATCCGCCAGCGCGTTCAGCACGGCTTCAGACTCGGACCGGGGCGCTTTCGCCGCCGTGCCGTAGCTTTCCACGGCGCGGCGCACCATCTCGCCGGTCGATACCCCCAAGGTCCGAGCACGGACATGAATGGCCGCCTTTTGCTCCGGCGTCAGCAGGATGGTCATGCGGGCAGATTTCATGGTGATCCTCCAAAATACTGTTCACATGATAATGTGCATGCTCATGTATGGCAAGGAGTGTTCCGACAGCAGCGTTCCCGACAGGGGAGTTCGCCATCGCGCCGGCTATCCGGCAGCGCTCCGCGCGGGGTATGAGGACACCAAGAACCCGTTCGGCAGCTATGCGCCGAGCACGGCGAGCCGGTGCTGGCATGCGCGGTCTGGTAATCGGCGCAAAACGAGTAAGATCGCGCCTCTTGCGTTCCTGAAACCGACCGTTCATTTGACCCCCACTTCCACCCGCCCGCCCCTGGCCGCGACCCTTTTCGTCGTCAGCGTCGCGTTCGCTTTCGGCGTCGGCGCGATCTTCGCCAAGCTCGCCTTCAACGCCGGATCGAACGCGCTGTCGATCATGACGGTGCGCACCGTCGCCGCCCTGATCGGGTTGTTCCTGCTGCTCTCCTGGCAGCGGGTGCCGATTGCCATGCCTGCGGTGCTTCGCTGGCGCGCGCTTGCGCTCGGCGTGCTTCTTTGCGTCAATACCTTCGGCATGTACTCGGCGATCCAGCACATGGCGGCGCCCCTGGCGGTGCTGGTCTTCTATACCTATCCGGTGCTGGTCACCGTGGGGGAATCGCTCACCGGCGGTGCTCCGCTCGACGGGCACAAGTTGTCGGCGCTGGCGTTGTCGTACACGGGACTTGCGCTGGCGCTCACCACCGGCGAGTTGACGCCGACTGCGTATGGCATCGCCGCGGCGATGATTGCCTCGGTCGCGCTCACCGCCATCCTGATGCTGAGCGGGCGATTGTTTCCATCTGGGGATTCGCGGCCGCGCACCGCTCATATGACCGTGGCGGCGAGTATTGTGTTTCTCATCGCCTGTGCCGTGACCGGCGAATTCACCCTGCCCGACAGCACCTCCGGCTGGGTCGGATTTGTCGGGGTGTGCATATCGTTTCCGCTCGCGCTCACCGGACTGTTCATTGCGGTGGCGAAGGTCGGCCCCGGCTACGCCTCGATGCTGATGAGCTTCGAGCCGCTGTCGGTGCTGCTGTTGGCGGTGCCGTTCCTCGGCGAGACCCTGTCCGGCCCGCAATGGCTGGGCGCCGGGATGGTGATAGGCGCTATCGTGCTGCTGCAATATCGCCGGGCCTGATTGCCGCGGACGGCGCTCTCCCGGGCGGCTCCCTCACGCCGCCGGTCGATGCTCGTAATAGGGCCGCTGTCGATTCTCCAGCAGGGCGTGCAGCGAGGACTTGCCCTGACCCTCCGGATTCAGCCAGCGATCGACGTTCTCCGGTTTACCCGCTCTCGCCCCGCCCTCTCAAACCGGGCGCCTTTCTCGCGCAACACCGCCTCACGCCCCCCGCATCAATGAAATCAGCTCCTCGGTCGAAGGCAGCGCCGCGCCTTCCCCGCTTTCGGCGAGCACGCCCTCGGCGAGGGCGCGCTTGTCGTGGTGCAGCGCGACGATGCGTTCCTCCAGCGTGCCCTTGCCGACGAGGCGATAGACGGTCACGGGGCGCAGTTGGCCGATGCGGTGGGCGCGGCCCATCGCCTGGTCCTCGGCCGCCGGATTCCACCAGGGATCGGTGATGACGACGTAGTCGGCGGCGGTGAGGTTGAGGCCGTAGCCGCCCGCCTTCAGGCTGATGAGGAAGAGATTGCCCTCGCCTGCCTGGAAGGCTGCGACGCGGCGGGTGCGCTCGGCGGCCGGCGTTGCGCCGTCGAGGTACTGGTAGGCAATGCCGGCTGCATCGAGCGGCGCCCGCAGCAGGGTAAGGAAATCGACGAACTGGCTGAACACCAGCGCCTTGTGGCCGTTCGCCACGAGTTCGTCTGCCAGGTCGGCGAAGGCGCGCACCTTGGCGCCGACGATGCCCAGGTTGGGGCTGACCAGGCGCGGGTCGCAGGCGGCGCGGCGCAGGCGTGTCAACTGCGCGAGGATGTGCAGGTGCGCTTGTCCGGCCGGATCGCTGGCCGCGGCGCTTTCGGCCGCCGCCACGGCCGTGCGGCGCAGCGCCTCGTAGTGGGCGGCCTCGGCGGGTTCCGGCGCGATCGAGAGGACGAGTTCGGTGCGCGGCGGCAGTTCCTGCAGCACCTCCGACTTGGTCCGGCGCAGCACAAACGGCGCAATCAGGCGCCGCAGCATGCGTTGCGCGTCGCGGTCGCGATTTCGTTCGATGGGCGCGGCAAAACGTTCGGTGAAGCGCGACAGGGTGCCGAGCAGCCCCGGGTTGCAGAAGCGCATGATCGACCACAGCTCGGCGAGCCGGTTCTCGATCGGCGTGCCCGACAAGGCCAGGCGAAAGTCCGCGGGCAGGGCGAAGAGCGCGAGCGAACGTCTGGCGGCGGGGTTCTTGATCGCCTGCGCTTCGTCGGCCACCAGCGTGTGCCAGATCCGGGCGGCAAAGAACTCCTGCGCCTGCTGCATCAGCGTGTAGGAAACAATGACGACATCGCGCGGGCCCGCGGCTTCGACCAGCGCGGCGCGAGCGCCCTCGCCGTAGATCAGCGCATTGAGCGTGGGCGCGAAGCGCTCGCTCTCCGAGAGCCAGTTGCCGCACACCGAGGTGGGCGCCACCACCAGCGCCGGGCCGCCCTCGGCGCGCGCGAGCAGCACGCCGAGCGCCTGGATCGTCTTGCCCAGCCCCATGTCGTCGGCCAGGCAGGCGCCGAAGCCGGCCTGCGCCAGGCGCATCGCCCAGACGTAGCCGTCCTCCTGATACGGGCGCAATTCGGTTTGCAGGCCGCTGGCCAATGCCGGCCGCGCCTCCTGCACGGCGCGCAGCCGCTCGATCTTGCCGAGAAAGCCGGCATCGGTTTCAGCCTCGACGCCTTCGAGCACGTCCTCCAGCCATGCGGCGGCAAGCTGCGGCACGCGCAGCTCGCCGCCGTGGCTTTCCGCGACGGCGGCCAGTTCGGCCAGTTTTTCGCGCAGCTCCTTCGTGAGCGCCGCATACACGCCCTTGCCCATGGGCATGAAGCGGCTGCTGCCCGCGGCGGCGGCGAGCAGCGTCTCCAGCTCGAACACCCGTCCCTCATCGAGCCGGGCGCGGCCCTGAACGCTGAACCAGTCGCGCTCGGTGCGCACCTTGAGCGCGAGGCGCGCGGCATCGACGGTGATGACGCGCACCTGCTGGCCGCGCGGCCAATCGACCGCGAGCACCGCCGGCAATTGCGGCAGCCTCTCGACCATGGCGAGCGCCTGGTCGGGTTCGTCCACCACCCACTCGCACACCAGGTCGCCGCGCGCCGGCGGATCGAGGAAATCGAGCGCGGCGAGCACGGCGTCCAGATGTGCTCGCTCCACCTGGAGATCGCGCTGGGCGCCGATGGATTCGCCTTTTACCGCCGCCATGACGCGCGCGCGGCCGGCGCCGGGCCGCAGGCGCGGGCCGTCCGGCCCCAAGGGTGCCGCGACCAGGCGCAGCATCAGGCTCTCGCCCGCCGGTGCGAGTTCTGCGCGCAGCCTTGATTCGGCGGCGATCTCGCGCGCGGCTTCCGCATGGTCGGACTGAATGTGAAAATGGCCCGTGAGCGATTGCAGCGCCTGTTGCAGCTCCGCTTGCGCGCCGGCCGGCACGGAAAAGCGCCCCGATACCAATTGTGCGGCGCGGCGCTGCGCCGGGGTGAGGCGAATCACGCGGATGCGTTGCGGTGAATCGCGCACCACCGTGATGGAACGCAGGGCTTCGAGTTCGCGCTTCTCCTCGCCATCGTAATAGTAGCGGTACGACTCCGGCTCGGGCTCCTCGCGCGCCTGTGGCGTGACGCGCAGGACGTAACGTTCGCCCTCGCGCGCGACCTCCAGTTCGGGCATGCCTTCGACCACGTCCACCGTGGTCTCCGGCGCATCCGAGAGCACCGCCGCCGGGTGGCCGACCAGCGCGACCATGGCGGCAGCGCGGTCCAGCGTGTAGCGGCGCGCATAGCGCCGGTCCTGCCGGATCGCGCGCGCGACCTTCGCGTCCCAGGGTTCCAGCTTCTCGTTCCCGGCGAGCCGGGCGAGCGGCAGCAGCTTGGGCCTCGCCCAGCCGCGCCTGCCGCGCTTTTGCTCCATCGGTTCGATCGCCTCGATGCCGCCCCGCTTGTCGAGGCAGATCGACCAGACCATGCGGGTTGTCGTCGCGTCCCGCCCGGCGGCTGTCTCCGCACCCAGCGCCTCCAGCGACGCGAGCACGGTGCGCCAGCTTTCCTGCGGACCCGCAATGAAAAAGCGCGGTGGCGCCTCGCCGCCGGCAAAAACCAATTCCGCCGCCGCCAACTGGCCGTCGAGCCAGGCGTAGCCGCAGGCTTGCAGCCGCTTGCGCAGCGCGGAGACGACTTGCGCGTGTTTGACGTCCGTGTTCCTCGCGCCGGGTTTGCCGAACGCCTCCGGCCCCAGCCAGGCACGCAGCAGGCAGCGCGACAAGTCCCGGGGGGCGAGATAGTGGCCCGGCGAGGACGTCAATTCGAACGCGTTCTTGTCGAGCGGCGCGTCGCCCAGGCGCACCGACACCGCGTGTACCCAGACTCCCCAGGGATCGCCGGCAGGCGGATGGCGCGATCCCGACTCCCCCTGGCAGAACTTCTTCGCCCGTTCCAGATGCTTGGGCGTCTGCTGCGCCAGCAGCGCCAGCGGATAGAGCCAGGCCAGGCTCTCGGGCAACAGACGCTTGCGGGCGCCGGTCTCGCTGTGACGTTTTTTCAATGCCGCCTCGAACGCCGCCTGTGCCTCGGCCCAGCGTCCTTCCTGCACCTGCAGCGCCGCGCGCAACGCGTCCGCCTTTCCGCTCTGGTCAGCGGCGAGCAGCGATGCGATGCGCGCCCCTTCGCCACGATGCAAAAGCGCCTCGGCCAGATGCAGGCGCAAATGTTCCGGCATCGCCGAGCGTTCCGTGTCCAGCTTGTGCAGCGCCCAGTTGTGTATCGGCAGCAGGTCAAGACGCCAGCCGAAGCACACCTCGGCGACGGCGTATTGGGCCAGGCCCCAGCGCCATGCCGGCGCGATGCGCTCGAACAGCGCCGCATCGAAGGCCTCGCAGCACGCCGCATGGACCACTTCGGTCCAGTTGTGGATACGCGATACCAGGAGTCTTATCCGGTCCAGCTCGGCCGGCGGCGTTCCCGCCAGCAGTTCCAGGCGTACCACCGCCACCGTCGCGGCGAACTCCCAGATCGGCCAACTGTGCATCTGCTGCGCCGGGCGGTAGGCCACGGCCTGATGCAGGGCGCCGCGCAGGTCCGTGACCGGCGTGTCATCGAGCAACTGGCGGTACAGCGCCGCGCGCGCCGCGTCGCTCAGGCGCCAATACCCCTGGCGCCCGTCGAGCCCGACCAGCAAGCCGGCGCGTTGCAGCTCTTCCTGCGCCAGCTTGACACCCTCCTGCGTGTAAGCCTTGCCGGCCGCCGCTGTGGCGCCGAGGTGCCGCAGCAGTTCGAAGCTCGCTTTACGCGTCGACCAAGTCCACAGCAGGGCCATCCCGCGCGCGACGGGGCGTGCTTCGGCCGGGAGCTGCCGCAAGGCATCGGATGGGTTCAACGCAGCACCGTGGCGCATCGAAAATACGCGACGATACACGAATTGAGTTGCCTCACATGCGATTCCACCCGAGCGCTGCGCTGAATTCCTCAAACGCCGAGCGCATCAGAAATGCGGAAATCATACGCACCCCGAAATGGTCGCTCGACTAAAACGCTACGCCGCGCCGCGCAGGATTTACCTGTGCATCCGTAAATCCTGCAACCTGGACGACGGCGCGCCGTTGTTGCGCTACGGCGCAGGGCGTCATAGGCAAGGGAACGGTTCTTGCGTCTCCGCGGTTCTTGCGTCTCCGCGTTTGCGTATTTCTCCAATAAGCCGCTGTATGCCGACGATAGTGTTGTTGGCTTTGAGCACGAGGCCGAGGCCAAGGGCTTTCTGGTGGATCTACAGCAACGGATGGAGAAGTTTGCATTGTCTCTGCACCCGGAGAAGACACGCCTGATCGAGTTTGGCCGCTTTGCGGCGCAGAACCGAGCGCGGCGCGGGCTGGGTAAACCGCAGACGTTCAATTTCTTGGGTTTCACGCACATCAGCGGACGTTCGCGCAAGGGTGGCTTTCAGCTTAAGAGAAAGTCACGCCGGAATCGGATGCGAGCCAAACTGGGGAAATCAAGGAGGCGCTGCGGCGGCGCATGCATGACTCCATCCCGGAACAGGGCAAGTGGCTGGCGCAAGTGGTACGTGGATACTTTAACTACCACGCCGTGCCGACCAATGCTCCGAGTTTGAGTGCTTTCAGGTATCACGTGACCGATCTGTGGCGGCGCA